>Ga0209174_10000013_pt1 | contig 166485 bp, 154 predicted proteins | sample JI91814BDNA_FD_187505 | JGI IMG/M metagenome (GOLD analysis project Ga0209174, IMG submission 187505) | Wastewater effluent complex algal communities from Wisconsin, to seasonally profile nutrient transformation and Carbon sequestration -... | ecosystem: Engineered > WWTP > Effluent > Algae...
GCATTATATTAGAGCATATCTCTACAGCTGCTGCAGTTGATTTTGTGACTGATGCACCTGCAACGGTTGCAGCGACTATCACCCCCCATCATTTGATGTACCATCGTAACCATTTATTGGCCGGGGGAATACGTCCGCATTATTATTGCCTACCTATTTTAAAACATGAACGAGATCAACTGGCTTTGCAAAAGGCTGCCTGCAGTGGAAATCCTAAATTTTTTGCCGGAACCGACAGTGCGCCGCATGCTATTAATACCAAAGAAACAGCCTGTGGTTGTGCTGGTATTTATTCAGCACCTTATGCAGTTGCTCTCTACGCACAACTCTTCGATGAACTTGGAGAATTGGATAAATTGAATTACTTCTTGAGCCGATTTGGAGCGGAATTTTATCAGTTGCCGATGAACCAAGATCAAATAGAACTCATCAAAACCCCGCAACTTGTCCCCGCAACCTTACCCTTTGGCACGCAATCGGTTGTGCCGATGGCTGCTGGTGAAACCATCCAATGGAGTATTCATGGCGGCGCATAAGAGTGTAAAAAGCAAAACGATGAAAGAGCGTTTCCGTGGATTTTTACCCGTAGTGGTTGATGTGGAGACTGCAGGAATTGATCCTTCAAAAAACGCTCTATTAGAAATGTGCGTAGTATTAATTGAAATGGATGAAGAAGGTGTTTTGAAACGCGGTGAAAGCTTTTTTGAACATGTTTTGCCTTTCAGTGGAGCAGTATTAGATCAAAAGTCCTTGGATTTTAATCAAATCGATCCCTTTCAACCCTTACGTTTTGCAGTCGATGAAAAATTGGCTTTAGAGCGTTTGTTTGTTCCTATTAATGCGGCACTTAAAAAATCCCGTTGTCAGCGCGCAGTGTTAGTAGGCCATAACGCCTGGTTTGATCTATTATTCGTTAAAGAAGCAATCAATAGAACGAAGGTCAAATCACCTTTCCATGCCTTCACCTGTTTTGATACAGCTACTCTCGGTGGCTTAATCTACGGACAAACAGTATTGGCGAAAGCGGTGCATGAAGCGGGGATTAGTTTTAATGCCAGTGAAGCACATTCTGCTATTTATGATGCAGAGAAAACTGCAGATTTGTTTTGTGTTATGACGAACACTTGGCGGGATATGGTGGGCTAAAGCCGGGCTTCCCTACTTTCCGCGGCCGAAGGTCCGCGGAATCCAGTCCGATCTCAATCAAAGATCCCTGGATACCGTGCATAAAGCACGGTAAGTAGGGGGAATAGCACGGTAAATAGAGAATAGCACCGTAAGTACCGTAGCACCGTAGTACCGTAGTACCGTAGTACCGTAGTACCGTAGTACCGTAGTACCGTAGTACCGTAGTACCGTAGCACCGTAGCACCGTAGCACCGTAAGTACAGTAGCACCCTAACTAGGTGCACAGTACTTAAAGGTTACAAACTTTTAGAATGCTCAGCTAAATACGCGGCAACACCTTGTGGAGTTGCTTTCATACCTGCATCACCTTTTTTCCATCCAGCAGGACAAACTTCACCGTGTTCTTCGAAGAATTGTACCGCATCAATAGTTCTGAGCAGCTCATCAATATTACGGCCAAAAGGTAAGTCGTTAACAACTTGTGAACGCACAACACCTTTAGTATCTATAATAAAGGCTCCGCGGAACGCAACGCCTGCAACTGGGTGCTCAACGCCATAAGATTGGCAGATGTTATGATTGATGTCAGCAGCTAGTGTATAACCAACTGGGCCTATGCCACCGTTTTGTACCGGAGTATTTCTGTAGGCATTATGTGTGAAGTGTGAGTCGATGGACACAGCAACCACTTCTACATTACGTCGTTTAAATTCTTCTAAACGGTGATCAAGTGCGATCAATTCTGATGGGCAAACAAAAGTAAAATCTAGCGGGTAGAAGAATACCAATCCGTATTTACCTTTTATCTCTTCATGTAAATTAAATTTATCTACGATTTCACCATTTCCTCTTACCGCAGGAACACTAAAATCAGGGGCTTTACGTCCAACTAATACACTCATTTTTCCATCTCCATTACACATCGGCAGAAACAGTCTGCACTAAATTTTTTAAACTAGGCGACTATTGCATCACGTAACATAGGTTCTAAGTCACCTTGCTGAAACATTTCCGCGATAATATCAGATCCACCAATTAGCTCACCTTTTACAAACAATTGAGGAAAGGTTGGCCAGTCAGATACTTGCGGAAGGGTTTGGCGAATATCGGGATTTGCAAGTATATCGACAAAGGCGAAATCTACGCCACAGGATTCTATACATTGAACAGCGCGTGCAGAAAAACCACACTGCGGTGCCTTAGGACTGCCTTTCATATATAGAAGAATGGCATTATCAGCAATTTGTTGATTAATTTTTTCTATAGTATCCACTAAAATATACCCTTTTATAAAAAACTGTGCCAATTATGGCGAAATCCACGCAAGGTCGCAACTAATGAATAGTAATGACCGGTTTAAGCATGGCAATATGAGTTCCATTTTACCTTATTGGACTTAATTTTACCACCATTGAATATCACACCCATCCTGCTACACTAGGCGCTTTAAGAACCCATGGAGACTATCCAAATGACTTTCACACTACCGCAACTTCCCTATGCTATGGATGCACTAGCCCCCCATATCTCTAAAGAAACGCTAGAGTACCATTACGGTAAACACCACAATGCCTATGTTACCAATCTCAATAAATTAATACCTGGTACCGAGTTTGAGTCATTAAGTCTAGAAGCCATTATCATGAAATCTAAAGGCGGTATTTTTAATAATGCAGCCCAAGTGTGGAACCATACTTTTTATTGGCATTGCTTAAGTCCAAATGGTGGTGGCGAACCCAAAGGTCGTTTAGCTGAAGCGATTAACAAACATTTCGGATCTTTTGCAACTTTCAAAGAGCAATTTACCCAAACCGCGATCACTACTTTTGGCTCTGGTTGGGCTTGGTTAGTACAAGACAGTACAGGTGCTTTGAAATTAACCAGTACTAGCAATGCAGGCACTCCAATGACCGAGGGTCACACTGCATTATTAACCTGCGATGTCTGGGAACACGCCTATTATATAGACTACCGCAATGCAAGACCTGATTACCTCAATGCCTTTTGGTCATTAGTTAATTGGGAATTTGCTGAAAACAACATGAAGTAACCACTTCACAATTAGGGAGACACCATGACTTTAATTACGACTTACAGCCCTATGCCAGTTACCTTTACGCATGGAGAAGGAGTTTGGTTGTACGATGAACAAGGAAAAGCGTATCTCGATGGGTTAAGCGGGATTGCAGTTTGCGGATTAGGTCATGCCCACCCGGATGTTACCAAAACCATCCAGCAACAAGCGGCAAAATTACTACATACCTCCAATGCCTTTCATATTAAAGAGCAAGAGTTATTAGCGGCAAAACTCACTTCCATGTCGGGCATGGATCAAGTGTTTTTTGCCAACTCAGGTGCTGAAGTGAATGAAGCAGCTATTAAATTAACTCGACTGTTTGGGCATAAAAAAGGGATAGAAACACCATCTATTATAGTGATGGAGCGTGCCTTTCATGGTCGTACAATGGCAACCCTCACCGCCTCAGGTAGTCGTAAAGTGCAAGCTGGTTTTGAACCTTTGGTCCCAGGCTTTATACGTGCGCCTTTTAATGATTTAGAAGCTATCCATGCAATCGCCGCCAATAGAGAAGATGTTGTCGCGGTAATGATTGAGCCCATCCAAGGTGAAGGCGGAATTTATGCTGCTGATGAAGGGTATTTACTGGCATTAGCAAAACTCTGTGAGCAGCATGATTGGATGCTAATTTTGGATGAAATCCAAACAGGTAATTGTCGGACAGGTAAGTTGTTTTCTTATATGCACTACAACATCCAACCCGATATTGTTACCACCGCTAAAGGGTTGGCCAATGGGGTACCAATTGGTGCTTGCTTGATGAGTAAGCGTGCTAAGGACTTGTTCAAACCAGGTAATCACGGTTCCACTTTTGGTGGTAATCCGCTTGCTTGTGCTACCGCTCTAACCGTCTTAGAAGTATTCGAGCGTGACAAAATAGGTGAAAAGGTCACTAAGAATAGTGGGTTGTTGATGGATAAGTTGATTAACAGCCTTGGCGAACATCCTCATGTTAAAGCTATCCGTGGTAAAGGCTTTATGATCGGTATTGAGCTGGACAGACCTGCCAGTGATATGCGCAGCATCGGATTGAAACATGGCGTGATATTTAATGTCACTGCAGATACGGTTGTGCGCTTGTTACCACCACTTATTATTAATGAAGATGAAATAGAAGAGCTTGTGAAAAGATTAACTCTCACAGTTAATGAGTTTACTGCTTAGTGATTAGGGCCGGAATTGTCCGGCCTTTTTTTTAGAAGGTGAAGCACTGTCCGCGCACAACAAAACCACAAAAACCATCTTTCACTGCATCAGGTAAAGTTCCTGGATTGTAATGGTAGAGCCACATTTTTTTCTTAATTGCCGCGGGCAATCCTACTAGCTCGGTGTAATGCGCATGCACACTACTTTTAAACAGCATCGTTTCACAATCGTGAAAAATAATATCAGCCTCTTCATAAAAAGGCATGAGCTTATCGGGTGTGAATTGTGTATCCGAAGAGAAGAAAACCCGCTGCTTGTTGTAGGTAAAGAGTAAACCATAACTGGGCATTAATTCATGGTCACTGAAGAAATGCACTGTTTGTACCAAGTTAAAATCGATACCATGCCAAGTAAAACCTTGGCCTTTCGCAATAGGATGTACATCAAAAAAAGTAGCTAGGGTTGCGGGCATATTCTCCAGAGTGCTAAGCCCGGCAGATAAACTTTTATTCCATAAATCGTTGACGAGAGTTACTGAGGTGAATAATTTGGGTTTGTCTTTGTAGTTTGGATCAAAATAGGAAGTTAATGCTAGCCACTCCAGTCCACCGGTGTGATCGCCATGGAGGTGAGAGAGGTAGACACTTTTGATATCGAGGTAATTGCGACCTTCTAATCTTAGGGCATGGCGAATATCAGTCCCGGCATCGATGAGCATAGTATCCTGCTCGATTTCAAAGAGGATATTTGATTGGAAATTTTCTGCGCCTACAGTAAACGCAGAACCGGAGCCCAGGAAGGTCATTTTTAGTGTCATTTTACTCCTAAATCCTTTTAAAAGCGCGCTGGCTTAATGCTGCAATGCAGTCTGCGTATTTCACTATACAGTTATTTACAGCCTAAGCAATAAAGCTTGAATTGTCAAAAAGGGGGGGGGCAGGGCTGCCCATAAAAAAGCATTTAATCTGAGCCCGGGTGTTAAATTGTGGCAGGGAGCAGCTCCCTTCTCCCTTCAAGGGAGAAGGGTTGGGGATGAGGGTTTCGTTATTGATATATAAAACCTTAGAACTATTTTTATCAAGTTAGTTTGTAGCTATTTTGAGTTTTAGACTCTCATTTTTACTTGAGATTGTGTCACTTGATAAGAAACCCTCATCCCCAACCCTTCTCCCTTAAAAAAGGGAGAAGGGAGCTGCTCCCTGCCACAATTTAACACCAGGGCTCAGATTAAATGCTTATTATATGGGACAGCCCTGGGGGATCAGTTGTTATTTGTGTTTTAATGTCTTTAAATACTCACTGACTTCCACGGCTCGGTTACTAAAAATCCAGGGTATATTGCGGTTTAATTCCCTGTATAAACTGTATTCCGAATCAACGAATCCAACTCCATAGAGCTTGTTGTTTTGTTTAAGTCTATTAACATGCCGATTGCTCAGTAATAAATAACTACCCATCACCCCTCCGTAGTTTTCTTCTAAACTTAAACGGCAAAATGCCTTACTGTTATTGTGTACAGCTACCAATAATAAGGCTTCCTTTGGAAATTGGCTAAGCGTGGGATAAGTTGCGGCATCGAGAGTGAGTAAGTGATAATCTTGTACAGGAGTGAGATCCTCGAGCACTTGCACTAAAGCGGCTTCATGGCGAAAGGGTGCTTTCAGTTCGATAAACAAATGCATCTTTCGACCGTATTTTTGGACAATTTCTTCCAATGACGGAACTCCTGGTTCAAGCGCGCGCAGCTCTGCAAAAGTTAATTGAGCAATCCGTTGGTCATGCCCCCATAAACGTGTAAGCGTTGGATCGTGATTGACGACTAATACGCCGTCGGCTGTTGCATGGATATCTAATTCTATAGCCCAACACCCTGCTTCTTGCGCCAATCTAAATGCCTCGTCGGTGTTTTCAAATATTTTTTGCGCATTATTATGGGCTCCGCGGTGGGCAATTATACGGGCTTTTTCAATTTGTTCCGTGGTGGGTTTTGATCTAGGCATGATGGCGAAATAGTTATCGACCATTTTTTCGATGAGCTGTAAGAGCATAGGTTTTTGCCTAGGAATAAAATTGTATTTTAAGCGCTTGCGTTTTAAAAGGCAAAATATCGCCACAGCTACAGCCATTCTCAATTTGGAGTTCATTTTTTAAACACGATTTTGAATTAGGGTGATTGGGTGATTTTTAAAACCTTTGAAAGCCATGGATGGCTTTCAAGAGCGGCATGGATGCGAACAGCGCGTTTTAAAAATCACCCAATCACCCTAATTCAAAATCGTGTTTAAAAAATGAACTCCAAATTGAGAATTACTGCACAGCAAAGCGAATACCTGCGGGTGGTTTTGGAGATTGACCACAAATATGACATAATTACCCCTTATTAGATGTGTTGAGATTTATTAATGCCAGTGGTAACTACAAATTTGGAACTAGCAGTCAGTGATTTGCAGCAAGGCAAACCCGTTGCCATACCCACTGAAACCGTCTATGGACTAGCAGCGCTAATCACCAACGACCAAGCAATTAAAGCCGTGTTTGCGATGAAAAATCGCCCATTAAACCACCCTTTAATCGTGCATGTCGCAGTTAATGCAGATCTTAGCAACTTGGTTGATTCGATCCCTGAATACGCGCAAAAATTAATGCAGCACTTTTGGCCTGGCCCTTTAACCTTGGTATTGAACTGCAAAAAAAACCAAGTGAACCCTCTAATTACTGGCGGTCAATCAACCGTTGCCATCCGCTGCCCAGCACACCCTGTAGCACAAGAACTTTTAAGCTTAGTGAAAACGCCTTTAGTGGCTCCATCGGCAAATCCCTTTGGTAAAATCAGCCCAACTACTGCAGAGCATGTGCGACACTCTTTTCCCGATGAGGAATTAACAATAGTCGATGGAGGTCGTTGTTCTGTGGGTATTGAATCCACTATTGTCGATGCAAGTGAGCCTGATGGCTATCAAATACTCCGGCACGGACTTATAGACGAGCAAGCAATTGCTGCGGTCATTAATACCGATTTGTTAACTTCAGAAAATACCATCCGCGTTCCTGGTAAATTAGACAGTCACTATCAACCGCAAAAAACGCTGTATTATTTTGAAAATTACGAGCAGCTAGAAAATTTTTGCTTAACTCATAGTGTTAGCATTTATGCCATTGCCAGCAAAAAACCTAAGCAAGTCGAAGAACAGCATTTTTACTTGCAAGCCGACAACCCCGAAAAAGCAGCCTACGATTTGTATTTCCAACTGAGAAAAGCCGATGAGTCATCAGCATCCTGTATAGTCATACAATTACCACCAGCCGTCGGTGCATGGCAAGGTTTAAGAGAACGCATTCTAAAAGCCGGCCAAGCGGTATAAAAGCATTGACAGCCCATTTATTTTTGCGTAACTTAACGCCCATGCCGAGGTGGTGGAATTGGTAGACACGCTAGCTTCAGGTGCTAGTGGGGGCAACTCCGTGGAGGTTCGAGTCCTCTTCTCGGTACCATCGTAATTTTTAAACTATTTAATCGACCACGTCTTGTTTCATTGCATAGGTGGTTTTTTGAAAATTAGTTAACCAACTGTTTATTTTAGCTAGAAGATCACTCATTTCTTCGGGCAAATCCAGCCTGTCTCGAACATCTCCCAAGCCTCGTAAATGGTTAGTCCATAAACTCTGTAATTGGGTTATTTCTGAGTCATCAAATTTAATCGGTATAGTCAATTTTGTATTTCGATTTTCGAAAGTAGATTGTAATTTTTCTACGAGAGCTGCTGAGTTTAAGAGCCCGGGCTCATTTATCATCAACATGACATCATGATAATCTTTCATCCGGCTATTATTAGAACCTTTGGATATAATTGTTTCCAATTTTTCTGAAAAAATAGATTCTACTGGATAAACAAGCATGGTAATTTCGCCCATAAATAATGGCTTACCATTATATTCAAAAGAGCGATAATCTTTTTCAGTTGGAACAACTACATCCCCAATACCAATATCGATATGAATTTTATCCTTCATATTGCCAAAGTAAGCCTGTAAGGTTACACGAAAACCGCTATATTCCATGTGGGGTTGCGATAATATTTGCATGGCATCCCATTCAAAACGAAATGAGTCATCCATATCAACAGATACTATTTCACAAAGCGCATTCTGTATTGTTGAAAACTCGCTTTTCATTTTGGTCATCGAAAAATCAATATCAGTTGTTTCTCGTCCAAGCTCAATGTATTGAGCTAATAATAAACCACCCTTAAAGATAAATTGCTCACGATGCGTCGAGCGAGATAGCCTAGCTAAAAAACGTTCCAATAGAAGCTGCTTCCATATTTCGTTAAACGTTTTCAATTTTTCTTGAGCGATGGATTTTAATCTCGCCTTTAATGCTGCTTCATTCATACTGTTAACGCCAATAAATAAGGGTCAATAATAACTTTCATTTTTTTTGCATACGAGCGGAGTTTGTTAATATCAATTCTTTTTTCACGAGGTTGCTCCAAAGCAGTTTTCAAAGCCTTTAACGCCGTTTCTTTGCTTAAATAGCGAAATGCATCAAGAATGGTGCGTTCTCTATCAAAAATAGAAACAACTGCTCCATCAATATCAATTACCGTTTTTCCTAGTGTAAAATTTCGCATACGGATAATTTTCATCATAGGACTTGCATGATGAGATGTACCATGGCTTATGGCAATCCAATATTGTCTTGGAATTTCATCGGTTAGCTCATAAAGCGCTAAAGCAGAAGTAAGGCAAACCAGTCCATTCTCTACGCTTCTAACAGCAGTAACTAAATCTTCCCATTGAAAGCTTCGCATGGAAGGCGCATGGATACCGCGATATAATCCTCGACCCAATCGTTCAATTTCACCAGCTTTTACATAGTAAGCTAAGGTCTCAGCAGTAACTCCACATTGTTTGGCTTCTTTTGTTGTGAAGTTGACAGCTGAAAGCAACGCTTCTATTTTTTTTAGGGCATTTTTAGGTTTCATCTATTTAACTTAGCAATAACGCCCGCATAAGTCAACCGGGTTTTATTGCTAAGTTAAATGTTCCAAACTTACGTCAGTTCAAAATATTTGATGTATATTTGGAACACTCAATTAAGCTGCGCTCCTTTTGGGGCGCAAGCATATTTGCTAGAAGTGACTGGACGGTAGGCTGAACTATAGGGATATCGCTATCTTTTTTCATTATTAGGCCATTTTGTTCACAAGTCCCGATAAACGTGAATAAGTGATCAAAATAACCATTAAGGTTTAAAAAACCAATGCTTTTCTTTAGTTCTCCGATTTTTATAGCGTTCCAGGTTTCAAAGGCTTCTTCTAATGTACCCAAACCACCTGGCATAACTATAAAAATATCGGCCATTTGTTGCATCATTCTTTTTCTTTCTTGCATGGTATCGACAATATGTAACTCATCTAATAACTCTGAAGGCTTTTCTTTATCGACAAGATGCTTGGTTATGATCCCAATTGTTTTACCACCGTGTTCCTTAACAGTAGTGGCTAACAGACCCATCAAACCTACGCTTGAGCCACCGTAGATTAAAGTGAACCCCATATCGGCCAGTTCTTTACCTAATAAAACTGTCGCTTCACTAAACTGAGCATTGTTACCAGAGTTGGCGCCTAGATAAACACATACTGTTTTCATAACTTTCCTCTAATATGACAACCCAAGAATCACACTTTTCCCTTCAGTACTAAAGGGTAGGCAGCGTGGGGTTACTGAGAAGTCTGACTTTAAGGCGGCGAAATCTTTCTCGGTTAATAATCCTATTGGTGCTGATACAAAGCCTTTTGTTTTTGTCGCGAAGAAATCTCGGATTGCATTAAGATCACTTAACTCTACTACTGCTTCATTGAGCGCACGCTCGGCTTTAGCGTAAATGGTGTTGTGGATTTCGTTAAGAATTCCTTGTACGGATTGGGTAAACTCTTCTACTGAGCAGGTCACTTTGACTTGTCGCTCTTGATCTCTGCGGGCATAGGTCAATTGAGAGTTTTCAACTTCTCTGTTTCCTAATTCAATGCGAATCGGTATGCCTTTTTTAATCGCCTTCCATACTTTATTAGATGATTTTTCTTCTGAACTATCCACTTCACAACGAACCCCAATTGCTTTTAAGGCTTTTTTAATTTTCATTGCATGTTCTATGACAACTGTTTCTTGAGAGGGATCCCTAAAGATAGGAATAATGCAGACTTGTTGAGGAGCAATCCTGGGCGGCATGATCAAACCGTCATCGTCAGCATGTGACATGATTAAGCCACCAATGGTTCTTGTTGACATACCCCAAGAGGTTGTGTGGGCAAAACTGGTTTGGCCTTCGCGGGTTTGAAATTGAATATTTGCCCCTTTAGAAAAGGTCTGGCCTAAATTATGAGAGGTGCACATTTGCACGGCTTTACCGTCTTGCATCATGGCTTCGTAGGTATAAGTTGATTCAGCACCGGGGAATTTTTCATCCTGAGTTTTCTCGCCTTTAATACCTGGTATTGCCATGTATTCTTGTAAAAACTCCACGTACATTTCAAGCATTGCTAAGGCATCTGCACGCGCTTCTTCGGCTGAAGCGAAGCAATTATGTCCCTCTTGCCAGAGAAACTCAGAGGTGCGTAAAAACATGCGAGGTCTCATCTCCCAACGCATGACGTTGCACCATTGATTTAGCTTAAGCGGTAAATCTCTATAGGACTCAATCCAGGTAGAGATAACTTCGCCAATGATGGTTTCAGAGGTTGGTCGTATAATTAAGGGCTCGGTCAAAGGGGATGCTGGGATAAGGTTACCGTCTGGGCCTTTTTCAAGGCGATGGTGAGTCACTACGGCGCATTCTTTCGCAAAGCCTTCGATATGCTCAGCTTCTTTATTTAAGTAACTCAGGGGAATCAAAAGAGGGAAATACGCGTTTTGTACTCCTTGATCTTTAATCATCCCACCAAGGATGGTTTGCACATTTTCCCATATCGCAAAACCATAGGGTTTAATAACCATACACCCTCGTACAGGTGCGTTTTCGGCCATGTCAGCGGCCTTTACTACTTGTTGATACCACTCAGGGAAATTTTCATTACGCGTTGGAGTAATTGCTGTTTGCGATTTAGTGGACATTTGTACGCCTTCTTTTATAGACAAAATTATGGGTTGCGCTGGAAAACGCCTCAAGCCTAGCTTGGAAAATTGGCTTATTTTAGCATAGATTTAATCAAGGCAAAAAGTAAGCCTACGCTTGCTTGAATAATTTATTGGATTCTTTGCACAAAGAGTAAAGTTTGTTATCATGCGAAGAAAATGAAGGTGAGCAACAAATGACCAAGATATTAATGAGTGCCTGTTTACTAGGGCAGAAAGTGCGCTACGATGGGGGCGATTGTTTACAAAATCATGCCCGACTACAATCTTGGATTAAAGCGGGTAACGTGATCACCATTTGCCCAGAGATGGCCGGTGGGTTGCCAACACCTCGACCACCAGCTGAAATACAAGACCACCAAAATGGTCAGGCTGTTTTAGACGGTACAGGGAACATATTAACCTCAAATCAGGACGATGTGACTGCAGAATTTATCGCAGGAGCACAAAAAACTTTGGCGCTAGCACAAAAGCACCACATTCGCGTTGCCATTTTAAAAGCTAAAAGCCCTTCTTGTGGTTCTCAATCTATTTATGACGGCAGTTTTTCACGTCAGCTTATTGATGGCATGGGTGTCGCAGCTACTTTATTGAGCCAAAATGGCATTTTAGTTTTCGATGAAAACAGTATCGATGATGCTTTGGATACTGCAGAAGCAATGGCAACCTTGGATTAAACCAAGGTTTCGCCAAAACGAATTGCACTTCCTGCGTGTAATTGCGAATTCCATTGGACCTTGTCACCATCGGCAAATAACAGCACCACTGTAGAACCCAATTTAAAATAACCCATTTCTTCGCCCTGCTTTAAGGTCCGTTGTGGGCATTCTATTTCTTGCCGATTTTTGCAACGCTTTATATCACCTGCCCAACTAGTGCCAATGGCGCCAACTATAGTCGCTCCTACTAAGACCATTGCCATAGGACCTAAAGGGGTATTAAAGAAGACAGCAAGTCGCTCATTGCGTGCAAAAAGTTTAGGAACTACGCGCGCAGTAGTAGGTTGCACGGAAAATAATGCCCCAGGGATATAAGTCATAGACTGTAATTCAGCCTCAATGGGCATATGAATACGATGGTAGTCTTTGGGAGACAAATAGAGGGTTGCAAAACGACCATTCACGTATTGCGCAGCCATTTCATTATTACAAGATAATAATTCTTGGACACTATATTGTCTGCCTTTGGCCTGCACCAATTGCCCCTCGGCTATGGCACCGATTTCACTGACGCACCCGTCAACGGGTGAGATAACTTCAGTTTGTGCTAGGGGTCTGCAACTGGGTTTCAAATGCCGAATAAAAAAATCATTAAAGGTTGCATAGGCGCAGGGGTCTTCAATCAATGCCTCATTCATATTCACTTGGTATTGCTTGATAAACCCTTTAATCAATGGATTCTTTAGCTGAGGATTTTTCACGTTAGCAAAACATCCAGCTAAAGTAGTCAACAGTTGTTTTGGAATAATGTATTGCGGAATGGTTTTGACAAGATCTATGGACATGCAGCACTCTAAAAGCATTGAAGCGCTGCATAATAACCTGAATCTGCAATTTTACATAGTAGCTCTGAGGCTTTCACCTAAGTACGGTGCTCTTTCACCTAAGTACGGTGCTCTTTCCCCTACGTACCGTGCTCTTTCCCCTACGTACCGTGCTCTTTCCCCTACGTACCGTGCTTTATGCACGGTATCCAGGGATTTTTGATTTAGCTCAGTCTGGATTCCGCGGACCTTTGGCCGCGGAACGTAGGGGATGCAAGCAAGATGGATTAACTCTACATAGTAGCTGCTGCAGTTGTGGATGTTGCAGCTGTTTTGGTGGCGGTTGATTTAATAGTTGCTTGTCTGTGAGTGATTTCTTCTGCCAAGGTCGTCAGTGACAGTAAAAATTTATCCTTATGCTCAGAATTATCGCCAAGATTTAATTGCGAAATTAAGTTATACCCGGGGGTTTTTAGTTTTTCAGGATCATGCGCTATATCCTCTTTAATTTCATTTATCAGTCGAGTAAAGAGTTTGGTACTTAAGGTGGAATCGCTGTTGCCATTGATAAAAATCAAAGCGGGAATTTTTATTTGCGGAACCCCTTTACGAAAATAGCCGACGACTTCGTCACTTCTTGAAACTGAACCAAACATATTGAACAACATTGTTTTGGGTTTTGTTTTATCGTAGTCAACCATCACACTAGAAATGATTTTATGGAAACGATCGGCAGGAATTTCATCAACCCAATTATACATGGTTCGAAAAACCTCTATTTTTCCTTGTTCATTAGCTAGGTGTGAAAAATCTTTAGAGTTGCTTGCTAAACTTACTGCATATTGTGTGTAAGCATCTATATTCGGTTTATCATAAAATGATTTATCAGCAATTGCCGCAGCAACACTTGGCCCCTGATAAATTGCCGGCATTTTTGCCGCCAAATGCTTAATCAAAGCAGAGTTTAAAGCTCCCACATTTTCAACCGTCGACGAGCCCAAGATACAAGCTAATCGGTTGTCTCCTCGCTCACTGGAGCTTGCTTTTAAGTAATCTAATACAGCAAGATCCCTTTTCCTGTTTATCGAATAGGAATTCGCGTAATGGTTTTTTATGATATCTCGGACATACACCTCAAATTTCTCTGCACTTAAAGATTTAGCCCAGTAAAATAAATTCTCACTAAATTTCTTTTTCACCTCATCAAGATGCAAGGGCAACACTTCTGGTTTGGTAGTAGTAACTGCTTTAGCATCTTTGATTAGATCATCCGTATTGTTTAAATGCAGTTTAAAGTTCACTTGTTCTGCTAGTTGCTTCAAGTGGGTAGAAATAAGATTAAACGACTTCGCTTGGGGGGTCGTTTGGCCTAAACTAGCACGTATATCGACATTATGTTCGTTGTATAAATTCGTTAATTTTAAGGCGAAAGCCTTGTTGTCTGCTTCAGTTAGATTTTCTCTTTCAATGGCATAGTAAGTCGCAATTGCTTCATTGAGTGCATTGGTAAAATCAACCAAACTCAATAGGGCTTCGCGAATATCCCCTTTTTTATAAACCGTAATTAATTTATCAATTTTCTCTTTGCATAACTCCGGCATTTTACCAAAAAGTTCCCATGCAGCCGTTACCGAGGGATCTTGCGTGTCTTTACCTTTTAATTCTGCTATCCCCGGACCAATTGAAGCGTCTTTAAGCAGTTCATTCGATGAGGCAACTGGAAGCATTTCATTGGTTAAATTAAACGACCGATGCAGTAAATCTTTTAAGCCAGGTGCAAACGCATCCCGCCAGACTTGATGGTATCTTTTTTTCAAAGCCCCTAAATCAAACTGAAGATTAGGCGTATCTTTGTAAAGCGTATTATTTTGAAGTTTGACCCATGTTTCTATATTTTGGTAAAAGGACGGTTTATTGTAGAGCGCATTACAAGTAGAAGGTAACGGTACTCCGGTTAAATCTTCTTCATTACCTTTTAAATTGTCATCTGTACCCGCATAAAAAACAAAAAGACGATACAGGCTATCAAAATGTTGTTGATAGAATTTTTGCAGGAAAACATCCACGAAAGGCATTGTATTAGTTGTTTTGTTACAAATATTGGGGAAAAGCTCATTCTCGTATTTTTTACGTAAATCAACACTCTTATTATCGATAGAGGTGTAGTCAAAAGGTATATCACCTAAATACTCAAAGAGTCGCGCACGCACAACTTCAGGTTGGAAAGTAAGTAAGGTTCTTAAACTAATAGCGAAGAGTTGCTCTCGTGCTTCGGGTGAGCTCGCTAGATTTTCAAACTGCTTAGGTTCAGGATAGGGCTTCGGAAGTTGGCTGCGATAGAGAGCAGCAGGTATAACTCCGGGCAAAACCTTCTTACCGGGGTACAGATAGGTAGGCCAGTGGTAAGGAGGATTTTCATTGAGAAGGGGGAAGTGAACCCAATCACGTAAAGTAAGATTAATTTGTTTGTTATTATGTGGAATTAATGGACGGAGTCCTTTAATTTCGGCAGTAAAATAATCAAAAAACATATCGAAATCAAGAATACCTGCCAATCCAAGATTATGAGGATGTCCATCATCATCGTTTAGGAACCATCTGGCAAAAAGCAGTGCTATAACATCATGTTCGATTAAGGTTCTTGTGCTAGGGATTGCTTTTTCACGAGAGGTTGGGTCTTTGGGCTCAGGGTCAGTGCTAAAATTAAAGGGTTTAAATCCCTCCAAACTGATAGAGAAAGTACCGACTATTTTACCGTTTTTATCAACTACTAAGCGTTCTTCAGCTGCGCGTTTGCCTAAAAAAACTCTGAGGAGTACAGAGGTGGCAACACTAAATTTGGCGAGGATTTCTGGGTAACCGTTTTCGGGATCTAACTTTTTAAAATAGCCTTCTATTTTAGTACCGTTGTCGTCAAACCATTTCTTAGTGATTGCATGGGAACCGACTATTTTTTCTGAATCTGAATTTGACGCAAATAGTTTTAGATCCTCTTCTAACAAGGCCTTATTAGGTTTGGTCATTTATTCCCTTAAATCTTATTACTCCCGATTATGCCTCATATTAAGCAGAATTAAATAATAAATTCAAGAGTAATTTTCACCCAAGCTAGTATTGACTGTAACTTCCATGAATATATAATCGCCAACTTGATCATACGAGGGCAAGGTCAATAAATGTCGCTTCCTGTTTTAAGAATATTTGATTTTGATCAAACAATTTCTCATGCCCATACCTTTCATTTTAAATCCTTTTATACCGCCGAAAATAACACGAAAAAAAACATAGATTCGCATGCTAAATTTGATGCTAACAATATTGTAGCGGTTGCTACCTACCATGACGATGTTGACTATGTTTTAAGTTATCTCTTGCGCGTTTTACATTTAAATAAGGCAGATATTCGTTCAAGGGAAGTAAAAAACTTCCCGCGACATAAAATTAGCAAATTTTATTTTCACAATAGTCCTCATCCCATTCTCATCTCTTCAGTCGATAAGAATGAATTTCGTTGCGGTGGCAAAAACCAAGCGCTCGAAGACATTTGCGCTGAATTACCACCGTGTAGTGCAAATCATTTCTTCGATGATGATGATAAAAACATTATTTTAGCAATCGGTCTCGGTAAATTTGTAGTTCATCAAGTTGATAAAGAGAAGCAGCAGTTTACGGTTTCACCTTCACTAACACTGAGTTGTTATTTAAATCATTACAAAAAAGAACGGCTAGATTGCCCATACCGCTACCGTGGTTGGGGCGCCTTTTTTTCACTCTATTTTTTGGGTTACACTCAAGCGCAAAAAATAGCGGCCGTAGATGCATTATTGCATTCCTTAAAAACGGGCGAGTCACTTGATCCTGTGCATTATGGGCCACTACAAGAAGGGAAATTAGGCAAAGCAATTGAGACCTGGAAAAATTGGTCGCAAATTAGTTTTGAACAATTGATACAAGATAGGAAAATGATGCCAACCAGTTTAGCACCAGTTAGAATGGTACCTACTTTTTCTGCCTTTAGTTTAACCTCGTTAGATTCAACCTCTGGCAATAATGCACCTAGCCCTTTCAAGCGGTAGCTTATCTTGAGGGCTAGACATTAATTAGTTGGAGGTTTATTTTTGATTACCTCTTGTAGTTCTTTATCCAATTCACGGACTTTTTCACCAGAAGAGGTTTGATTAAAGAACCAAAGATTACTTGTTTGCTGGTATTTAACGGCGTTGGCAATACCTAAAGAGAGGATAGAAATAAAGACGTTGGCGATAGCTACTAGCGTCTTATGTACCCAAGAATGTATATCAGGATCTACAATATCTAAAGCAGATTTAGTAGTACGCTCCAACTCAGCAGCGGCATCAATAGTAGGATCCATTAATTTATTGTAAGCGATGGCATATAATGATTGTCGATAAGTCACTTCAATTTTTTGCCAGTCTTTAATCTTTTGTCTTTCAGCGGTATCGGTTGATAAGGCCAATTGTTCACGTATCTCTGCGCATTTTTTCTCAACACCTAAAATGACCGCTCTAAAATGTTGGGCTTTGCCACTGTCTTCGGCAGCAAATAAAAGATGCTTAGGGTCTGCATTCAAATCCTGTAGATGTTTTACGCATGTGAAACTTTGAAGCAGAAGCCGCCCAAAAACCAGGAACAAAGTATCTTTTATTTTGTTCACCTCTTGGCCCATTTTCGCTATACCACCATGCTTGGCGTTGGCGCCAATATAAAGCATTTCCACTAAGCCTCTAATGTGTGCGGTGGGTAGGCCTTTAAAAATGGTTGGTAAAATTAATCGTAGTAACTCACCAGTTTTGTCATTATTTAATGCGGCTTTGTAAAAAGAAGGGTTATTCAGTTTTGCAGAATTAAGTACATCGTATGACTTAATCAGAGCATTCTGATTAGTCAAATCTAGGGATTTTAATACTTTCTTATCTAAGCCATATAAGGCAAATTCTGCTGCAAATTTATGACGGATGGATTTTGAAAGATGCTTGTTAGGATCCATCGCCAACTCCAGTAGACCCTCAGGAGTTACAGTGCTGTCATTATCCATGCTTAAAAGTAGATCGGCTAACAAAACATTTTCGTCGCAAGCTTTGACTATTCGCTTTAATTGCGCTTCAGTTACACTAGGTTTTAATTTTGCCCACAATACCAAGCAGAGTTGTTTTTGTTTAAGATCAGTTAAACTATCAATGTAGATTAATAGATTTTTTTTCAGAGGATTGGGGTCTACAAGATAACGGTTTACATCTTGCATGATTTTACGCTGCATCAAAAAATCGACCGCATTATAGAATGCTGGATTTGATAATATTAAATCAAATAAATTGCCATCATAACCTTTCTTAATTAATAAGGGGATAAGTTTGATTTGCGCATTATTCCAGGTGGCTTTAGGGCCCAATTTAGCAAAAACATGTTCTTGTAAAAAAACGCGATGACTCTGAAGTATCCCTGCCTCATGAAAGGCAATAACCATTTGTAAGCGACGTCCATTATACGCATCTTTTGCAAATTGAGTATTTTCAATCTCTTGACGAAGCACGCTGCCCTCTTCCATGCATTGCTTTAACATCGCAGAAGAGATTGATAAATTGTACTGAATTAAAAAATCAAGAACGGGATTTGGCGCAAATAAACGTTGAGGACTAATGTCCTCCATAATTAACGGATCGGTGATGGGTGCGTTTTGATCGGAGCTATTTATAGGGCGCAGTAATAATTGAATACGTGCACATCTTTTATCGAGATTAGTATTCCCAAGATGAACTGCATTTTTTAACAATTCTTTAATAAAGGGATTACCGATTTGCTCGAGAAATTTATTATAACTAACTTGAGTTACTTGCTCATTTGCAATACGCGGTTGTGAAGAAACCATTTTATTTTTTAAATCGAAACTACTTAATAATGAGACTTTTCTTGCTTGGGGATTCGTTGTGTTATTTTCAGTAAGCGCGATCATCCATTGAGTGGGATCGTCTTTTCTGAACAAAATCATCAGTCCACAGGGTTGCTGTTTATCATTAATATAAGCAAAACTGAATTTAACGACTTGTTCCTTGTAGAGCGTGATAATTTCATCGGTGATCTCAGGAATTGGACCGTTATTATTAATTAAAGGACATGCTACATCTAAAATTAGTGATAGATTACTTGCGTCTATATTGCCCTGCGTATAATGCTGAATCTCATCTGGAGTGAGGGAATTCCATTTTTTTAAATGCTGTTTGGCTTGTACTAGATTGCCAAGGAAAGGGGCTCTACCTATATCTTTCTCAATTTGACCGTAATTCGCACTTTTTTCCAAAAGTAATTCTGTGCCGAAAACACGTGCAAGTTTATCGATTTCAGTTTGAATTAAAAAGGGCATAATTAAATCTCAAAAAGAAGCATCTTGAGGATTATACCCTATTTTTCGCTAAAACTGTGTAAAAATATTGAAAATATTGTACTATTTATGTATTTTATGCCTTATGCATGGGACAAACTACCCCAACTTCTGCAAAAGCTTCAATAACTGGGGTTTTATCCAAATGACGATCTATCGCAGCTTGAATTACGCCACAAGCAGCAAAATCATAATAAGCAATGGGTGACCAGTAATGCATATTAGCATCAACCATGACCTGGAAGGCTTTTTGAACCGACCAATTTGGTTTGTGTGCTAATAAGTAGAATGCCTTGTTAAACACCCCACTTGTAATATGCACATCCAATTTGTCTGTAAACCCACTTGCATTTCCTATAGACATTCCGTCTTTAGTGGGGTCATCCATATAGCGCATGGGTTGGCCGCCTTTCACTGCCTCACGGCCAATGGTCCAATCCTCACCGTCCCAGTACCAAGGATAATCACGGCGTAAGTAGTCTTGTAGGGCTATTGCGGCCATATCAGAGAATGACTCATTAATACCTCCTGACTGACCTTGGTACATTAAGCCTGAATGCAGTGAAGTAAAGTTATGTGACAGTTCATGCCCCAGTACTGCTTGAGCTGGAGCAGTTAAAAACTCGTCTCCATTCCCTATTACTATTTGTTGGTGTGCTAAGAGCATTCCTTTAATTTTGATGGTGGGAATGGCAAAAGCATTGTCCATATCGCCCAAATGCGTATAAGCGCGGATGGGTAAATCATCTCCAATTGGATTTTTCACACCATACACTTTTTCGTACATTTCTAAGGTTTGCTGCGCGAAAAACATAGTGTCATTTACAGGGGAGAACGCGTAATTAACTGGTCCTGTAGTGCCATCAGCATAATTCAAAAATAAACTAGCTGGTGAGCAAGGATAAGAAAATGCGGTCAGCTTAAGGTAATTTTCAGCCATAACCGTGATTGGAAAAACATCGTAGCCTAAATCCGAGTTCTCTAAATTCATTACTTTTATCGAGGAATTTTCTACACTACAAGTTCCGTCGGTTACTGTGACATCAAATTTACCTAGTGAAGGTAGGCCGGGCAGTGCGTCCCCGTGTTGGAATATGCCAGAGCGATAGGGTAACTTAAATGCATTTCCACCGAGTCCTTGTCCAATTTTTTCGTGACGAACGTCATTCCATTCTTTTAAAATTTCGGCAGTATTGGCATCGATAATAAAGTTGGGTGCTTTAATATGGGCACTTTGTTTGTTGATATAATACGACAGATGGTAGGCCAAATGTGCCTTTTTATCTTGATCAATAAATATCACTTTTTCTGTGTTTTTAAACTTCACAACGGTATATTCGGCTTTGAGGATTTTTTTCTCGATTTGCTCAGCAGTGTATTTGCCATTAATGGAGCTGATATCCTTTTCTATGCCAGAAATATTCATTCCAGTGACAGTTTCTTTTGCACCATCTTTTGAATGATAAATTAGTTGGTAACCCCAAACAGGAAGGCCTTGATAAGTCACCTGGTAACGTGAATGATTGGTTTTATCATTAGAAGAATCTTGTAGCTCTAATTGGTAGTCGGCTTGCTTTAAACCTTGAATTTTATTGCTTTGAGTGTGTTTAAACTGTGGTAAAGCTTTGTTAGATTCGCCCCAAACTACTGACTCTGTGGCGGCATGTACTGAGGTTGCAACAGCTGAAATGACAAGTAAAGAAACAATCCGTTTTTTCATAGAATCATCCTGATTTTTTGCCGAAATTTAATCCTGCTATAATTTCGCAATAAAAACAATCAGAAAATATAAATATCGATAAAATATTCCCAATTTGTTACTGAATTTACAATTAATACCCAAGATGGTAAGAAATGTCATATGTTCCACGGGAAACAGTCTATTCCGCATCTACTTGCAAATGGGTGACATTTTGCAAACCTCGTGGAAGACGGTTGCCTCTGCGTCCACGCTCACCTTTGTAATGATCAAGATCTGCGCCCTTGAGGGTAAAATGACGTTTGCCGGCATGCACGGTTAAAGCGCTATTTTCAGCAATAACTTGCAAGTCTATAATAAATTCTTCTCTGGATGCTGCTTTAGCTGATGGAATACTAATTAATTTGTTGCCTTTACCGCGAGATAATTCAGGTAATTCATTAATAGAAAACACCAGTAACCTGCCAACTGACGTTGCACACGCAACTAATAAATTCTCAGTGTCGCCTAAGACGCGTGGGGGTAAAATTATACTGTTTGGTGATAATTTAATACAAGCTTTTCCGTTGCGATTTTTGACGTATAAATCACTTATTTTCGCAATGAATCCATAACCCGCATCGTTAGCCAATAATACTTTTTGATCAGGCTCGCCACCTACCATCACTTCAAAATGCATACCTTCTGCAGGATTTAGCTTGCCAGTTAATGGCTCGCCTTGACCACGTGCAGAGGGTAAGGAGTGCCCCGGTAGGGAATACACTTTACCTTCGCTATCAAAAAATAAGACCTGTTGGTTACTACGTGCTGGAACTTGGGACTTAAATTCGTCCCCTGCTCTGTAACTTAAATCTTTACCATCAATCTCATGACCTTTACCGGCTCTTATCCAGCCATTTTTGGACAGGACAACAGTGATTGGCTCATTAGGTAAAATGTCTTCTTCTTTTAAGGCTTGTGCTTCTTGGCGTAAAATAATGGGTGAACGACGCACATCGCCAAAGGCATCACGGTCTTGGATAATTTCCTCTTTAACTAATTTTTTTAGGCGTGTTTCTGAGGATAAGATTTTTTGTATAGCATCGCGTTCTGCACTTAACTCATCTAATTCACCACGTAGCTTAATTTCTTCAAGCTTTGCTAAATGACGCAGTTTCATTTCAAGTATGGCTTCTGCCTGACGTTCAGAGATGTTAAAACGCGCTATTAATCCAAGTTTGGGTTGCTCATGCTCCCTGATTATGGCTATGACTTCATCAATGTTTAAATAAGCTATCAGCAAACCTTCCAAGACGTGAATGCGATCGAGGATTTTTTCCAATCGATATTCCAAGCGTCTTTTGACTGTTGCAAGTCTATAGACTAACCACTCAGAAAGGATGGTTAGTAACCCTTTAACACGTGGTTTACCATCTAGACCGATCATATTAAAATTGACCCGGTAACTTCTTTCAAGATCGGTGGTCGCAAACAGATGCGACATCAAACCTTCGACATCAATTCGGTTTGATCTGGGTATTATAACCAAACGTGTCGGATGCTCATGATCAGATTCATCACGTAAATCCTCTACCATTGGTAATTTTTTTTGTTGCATTTGAGCCGCTATTTGCTCAATAACTTTGGCACCGGATACCTGATAAGGTAGAGCGGTTATTACTATGTTTTGTTTTTCCTGTACGTAAATGGCACGCATTTTAACTGACCCATGGCCGGTTTCGTACATTGCACCGATAGCCTGTGGTGCAGTAATGATCTCCGCTTCCGTAGGGAAGTCAGGGCCTTTAATAAACTGCATTACTTCTTCTAGATTTGCCTTAGGATTGTCTAATAAATGAACACAGGCGTTTGCAACCTCAGTGAGGTTATGAGGTAAAATATCAGATGCCATACCTACGGCGATGCCTGTTGCTCCGTTGAGAAGGATGTTTGGTAACCGCGCAGGGAGCAAAGAAGGCTCTTGAAGCGTTCCGTCGAAGTTATCAACCCAATCCACAGTACCCTGTAATAACTCGCCTAATAGTACATCGGCATAGGCCGACAATCTTGCTTCCGTGTAACGCATGGCTGCAAACGATTTAGGATCATCAGGTGATCCCCAGTTACCCTGGCCATCAACAAAAGGATAACGGTATGAAAAAGGTTGTGCCATTAAAACCATGGCCTCATAACAAGCACTATCACCGTGTGGGTGAAATTTACCAAGAACATCCCCGACTGTACGCGCTGATTTTTTATATTTAGCAGTCGCTTTTAAACCTAACTCAGACATTGCGTAAACGATTCGACGCTGTACTGGTTTTAATCCATCGGCAATATTAGGTAGTGCTCTATCAAGGATTACGTACATGGAGTAATCAAGATAGGCTTTCTCAGTGAATTCAGTTAGAGGTTTTCTTTCAGTTGCTTCGTTCATAGTTTTATTATTCATTCGTTGCTGATCGCTATTTTCTCATCGTAGTGCAATTAAGGTAGACTTGGCAAAGATATTTTAGCAAATTATTCATGATGTTAGTATTAGAATCATTGTCGCAATTGTGCATAACTTTACAAGCTTAAGTAAATGGGTTGAAATATTTCTCATAACTCATTGAAATATATAACTATTTTATTTTTATTATCGTTTTTTACGTGTTTAACCTGTGGATAACCCTGTGTATGAATGATAGAACAAGCTGTTAACCCCTTGTAAATAGCGATAGATTTAGCTTGTTGATAATTCTTAAAGTGTAAATTTTATGGGTTATGCTAATTACTTGTGACTAAAAATTGGAAGTAACAAATCCAGTTCCAACGTCCCTCGGTTAATCCGAGGAACCCAGGAATATCGTGCAGGAATGAAATCTCTGGTTCCCGTGGACAAGCCACGGGACGTCGGGGAATGCCTTTAAGAATGTGCCATTGCAGCTTAGCCCATCTTTTATTCTGGAAAGATTTACTTTACTGATTTTCGAATTTTCTGGATAGCACGGATTTGTGCAACAGCGCGAGCTAATTCGACAGCTGCTACAGAATAATCTATATCATTGTTTTTGTTGACCATTGCAGCTTCAGCATGTGCTTTAGCGGCAAGGGCGGCAGCTTCATCAAGATGATCTGCTCTTTCAACAGCATCAGCAAGGACAGTAACACAATGAGGTTGAACCTCCAGCATACCACCCTGCACATAATAGATTTCCTGTGCACCACCTGACAAAGTCAATCTGACTTCACCAGGTTTTAAGACTGTTAGTAAGGGCGCATGACCTGGAGTTACACCGATTTCGCCTAACTCACCAGTCGCAACCACCATTTCAACTAAGCCAGAAAAAATCTCTTTTTCTGCACTAACAATTTCCAAGCGTGTTGTTGTAGCCATATCTACTTGCCTCATAAGGTTTTCGCTTTAGCAACTGCTTCCTCGATGCTACCAACCATGTAAAATGCTTGTTCAGGTAAATCATCGTATTCACCAGCAAGAATGCCTTTAAAGCCTTTGATCGTATCTTTAAGTGATACGTACTTACCAGGAGACCCAGTAAAGACTTCAGCAACGAAGAAGGGTTGCGATAAAAAGCGCTGAATCTTACGAGCGCGAGTTACAACACGCTTATCATCTTCTGATAATTCATCCATACCAAGAATTGCAATAATATCTTTTAATTCTTTGTACCGTTGCAGTGTTTGTTGAACGCGTCGAGCAGTATCATAGTGCTCTTGACCAACGATTAATGGGTCAAGTTGACGTGATGTAGAGTCTAATGGATCCACTGCTGGATAAATTCCAAGCTCAGCAATTTGACGCGATAATACAACGGTCGCATCTAAGTGAGCGAAGGTAGTAGCTGGTGATGGGTCAGTTAAGTCATCCGCAGGTACGTATACCGCTTGAATCGATGTGATCGAGCCTGTTTTGGTCGAAGTGATACGCTCTTGGAGCATACCCATTTCTTCTGCAAGAGTTGGTTGGTAACCTACTGCTGAAGGCATACGACCTAGTAACGCAGATACTTCAACTCCAGCAAGTGTATAACGGTAAATGTTATCCACAAACAGCAGTACGTCGCGACCTTCGTCACGGAATTTCTCAGCCATTGTCAAACCAGTTAGAGCAACACGTAAACGGTTACCTGGTGGCTCATTCATTTGACCATAAACTAGTGATACTTTATCCAGTACGTTAGAATCTTTCATTTCGTGATAGAAGTCGTTACCTTCACGAGTACGCTCACCCACTCCAGCAAATACAGAGTATCCACTGTGCTCAATCGCGATATTACGAATTAATTCCATCATGTTTACGGTTTTACCTACACCCGCACCACCGAATAAACCGACTTTACCACCTTTTGCAAATGGGCAAAGAAGGTCGATAACTTTAATACCAGTTTCAAGTAATTCTTGGCTTCCAGCTTGCTCATCGTAGCTTGGTGGTTTACGGTGAATAGACCAATGCTCTTCAGCATCAATAGGACCTGCATCATCGATAGGTTGGCCAAGAACATCCATAATACGTCCTAAAGTCTTTTTACCTACTGGTACCTGAATAGGTTTGCCTGTATTTTGCGCTTTAACGCCGCGCTTCAAACCGTCAGTTGTTCCCATCGCAATAGTACGAACTACGCCGTCACCTAGTTGCTGTTGAACTTCAAATACTAGTTTACCTTCAACAAGTTTCAATGCATGGTTAACTTGAGGAACGCTATCGCGTGGAAACTCAACGTCTACCACCGCGCCGATTACTTCTACTACTGTTCCGATACTCATTTTTTACCCTCTTATAAAGCGTCTGCGCCACCGACAATTTCTGCTAACTCTTGAGTAATTGCAGCTTGTCGGGCTTTGTTATAAGCCAATTGAAATTCTTTTATTAAATCGCCTGCATTGTCTGTTGCATTTTTCATTGCAATCATTTTTGCGGCTTGCTCACAGGCAATATTTTCTACAACACCTTGATACACTTGCAATTCAATATAGCGTTCGAGAAGTTCGTCCAATAAATCTTTTGCATCAGGTTCATAAATGTAATCCCAATGATGTCCCATTGTGCTTACATCAGCCTCGGCTTTAGGTAGTGGCAATAATTGTTTGACTACAGGCCGTTGGGTCATAGTGTTGACGAACTCGTTGTAGACTATGTGCAATGCATCTAATTCACCGGCAAGAAAGGCATCTAGCATAACTTTAACGACACCGATAAAGTCACTGACGCTGGGGGTATCACCGAGATGCTCTTTCGAACCCAGTATATTGCCACCCACTCTTTTGAAAAAAGCTACGCCTTTTCGACCAATTACGGATACATCAACTTCTTTACCTTGCTCTTTCCATGCACGGATAGTGCGTATGGTTTCTCGTAACAAGTTAGCATTCAAACCACCACATAAACCACGGTCGGAAGTAACAACAATTATGCCAATGCGGTTGATCGGCCGCTCAGTCATAAATGGATGTCGGTATTCCGAATTCGCACGAGCAATGTGTTTGACTACATCATAAATTTTGTTGGCATAGGGTTTAGATGCACGCATTCTTTCTTGCGTTTTACGCATCTTACTTGCCGCCACCATTTCCATCGCACGAGTAATTTTTCGAGTTTTATTAATACTCGAAATTTTCGAACGGATTTCTTTTGCTCCAGCCATAATCTCAATCGCCTTTAACTGACTTTTGTGTAATAAATACTGAACAAAGCCTAATCAATTAGGCCATTTCAACTTAACATTGAAATGGCCCAGAACTTACCAACTAGCAGTACGCTTAAACTCTTCGACAGCCTTTTTAATCTTTGCTTCAATGTCGTTATCGTAACCACCAGTTTCATTTATTGCTTGCAATAAAGAAGCTTGTGAGCTGCGCAAATAATCATGCAGTGAAGATTCAAAGGAGCTGATTTCATTCACAGGCACATCATCTAGGTAGCCTTTTTCAACTACAAAGAGAGATATACCCATCTCAGCCACTGAGAATGGACTGTATTGCTTTTGCTTCATTAACTCAGTAATACGTTGACCGCGTTCTAGTTGCTTACGAGTTGCATCGTCAAGATCCGAAGCGAACTGTGAGAAGGCTTCCAATTCACGGAATTGCGCTAAAGCCAGACGTGTACCACCACCGAGTTTTTTCATAATTTTTGTTTGTGCCGCACCACCCACTCGAGAAACTGAAAGTCCTGAGTTGATTGCTGGCCTAACGCCTGAGTTGAATAAATCAACATCGAGGAAAATTTGTCCGTCAGTAATAGAAATCACGTTGGTAGGTACGAAAGCGGATACGTCACCTGCTTGTGTTTCAATAATTGGCAGAGCAGTTAACGAACCTGTTTTACCTTTCACTTCACCTTTGGTGAGCTTCTCTACTTCATCAGCATTAATTCGTGCTGCACGCTCTAGTAGGCGTGAGTGTAAATAGAAAATATCCCCAGGATACGCTTCACGACCTGGTGGTCTGCGAAGTAATAATGAAATTTGACGGTAGGCCCAAGCTTGTTTTGTTAAGTCATCATAAACAATCAAAGCATCTTCACCGCGCTCCATGAAGTATTCACCCATGGTGCATCCAGAGAAAGGAGCGATAAATTGCAATGCTGCAGAGTCAGCAGCACCTGCTACGACAACGATGGTGTGCTCTAGAGCACCATGTTCTTCTAGTTTACGAACCAAAGCCGCGACTGAAGAAGCTTTTTGACCGATAGCTACGTAGACGCATTTAACGCCAGTGCCTTTTTGGTTAATAATGGCATCGATAGCAATCGCAGTTTTCCCAGTTTGACGGTCGCCGATGATTAGCTCACGTTGTCCACGTCCAACAGGAATCATCGCATCAATAGCTTTTAATCCAGTTTGTACTGGCTGATCAACTGATTTACGTGCAATTACGCCTGGAGCCACTTTTTCAATGGGTGACATTCCAGCTGCTTCAATTGGGCCTTTGCCATCTATTGGGTTACCTAGGGCATCTACTACACGGCCTAATAAACCTGGTCCTACTGGCACTTCAAGAATACGACCTGTACATTTGCCTTTTTGACCTTCAGCAATACTTGAAGAGTCTCCAAGAATTACTGCGTCAACTGAATCTCGTTTTAAGTTTAAAGCTAGTCCATAGACGCCGCCTGGAAACTCTATCATTTCACCAGCCATTGCATCAGCAGCACCGTGCATACTTACCACACCGTCTCTGCAACTAACTACTGTACCTTCATTACGTGCTTCTGAGACAACTTTAAATTGATCTATTTTCGATCTAATTAATTCGCTGATTTCAGAAGGATTTAACGCTACTTGTTCTGCCATGGAATCTATCCTCTAAATTATGCGGCTAATCCGGTGCTCAATTTATTGAGCTTACCCCGAACTGAACCATCAATAACTAAATCGCCTGCTTGTATTACTGCACCACCTAGCAAATTGGCATCAATACGAATATTTAGCGACACTTCACGCCCTAAACGCTCACTTAAAGACTTTATCAGTTCTTTTTGTTGTGCAGCTGACACTTCAGAAAAACTTACTACTTGAACTTCAAGTGTTTTTTCTTGTTCCGCTCTGTGAACTTCAAACAGTGGCTTAATCTCAGGCAACAACATCAGTCTTTTATTTGTAGCTAATAAATCGATTAGATTATTTAGCGTGCTATTTTTTTCGGAACTACAGACGCTTTTAAGCAGCTCTGAATGTTGTGCAACAGTTGTAGCTGGGTTTCCGATAAACTGTGAAACCTGTGGGTCTAAAACTGCTTGTGCAAGTCCTAGCAACTGTTCGGACCACTGTGCTAATTGTTTTTCTTTAAGCGCATGTTCAAAGATCGCTTTAGCATAGGGTCTAGCTATAGTGGTACTCTCAGCCATTTTAAATCTCTTCTATCAAGTTATCTAACAGAGCACTGTTCGTTTTAGCATCGACTTCACGCATTAAAATTCTTTCAGCGCCAGTTATTGCCAATTTAGCTACCTGCTTACGCAGCTCTTCTTTGGCATGATTGACCTGTTGCGCTAATTGCTCATGTGCGATTTTAGATTGTATTTCAGCTTCGCGTTTAGCAGCTTCTTTAGCTTCTTCAATAATCTGACTAGAGCGTTTGTTGGCTTTCTCTAAAATTTCTGTAGATTGCGCTTTAGCTTGCTTTAACTCTTCTTTAACTCGGTGCTGTGCTAGCTCTAACTCTTTGCGACCACGCTCAGCAGCAGATAAGCCGTCAGCTATCTTTTCTTGCCTTTCTTCTAAGGCTTTAGCAAGCGGAGGCCAAACTAGTTTCATAGTAAACAGTACAAAGGCTGCAAAAACTAGCATCTGTACGACTAATGTTAAATTAATATCCAAAGTAATATCTCCTGTAACAATTAGGGCGCAATGGCGCCCTGTTCATGTGTTATCAAGAACCCAAGTTGCTAAGGAAAGGGTTAGCAAAGGTAAAGAATAAAGCGATACCTACACCAATCATTGTTACCGCGTCTAGTAGACCAGCTACGATGAACATTTTTACTTGTAACATAGGAACCATTTCTGGTTGACGTGCAGAACCTTCAAGGAACTTACCACCTAACAAACCAAAACCTATCGCTGTGCCTAAAGCACCTAAACCTATTAACAACGCAACCGCGATAACGGTCATACCTTGAACTTGTGCTATTAACTCAGCAGCTTGCATAATTATCCCCTTTACAATGGATGATGAAAAATAAATCGGTTAATGTTCTTCGTGTGCCAGACTGAGATAAACAATAGTCAACACCATGAAAATAAATGCTTGCAACGTTATCACCAGAATGTGGAATATAGACCAGGCAAGAGCCAGAATAAACTGAGCCGAACCAAGCGTTACTGTTCCCATTAGGGATTCTGTTGTAGCATTTAAGGTTAGCAAGGCAATCAAAATAAATATTAATTCGCCTGCATATAAGTTCCCAAACAACCGTAGTGCCAGCGAAATTGGTTTAGCAATTAAGCCCACCAACTCAAGAAGCAAGTTAAACGGTATGAACGCGGGATGGTTAAAGGGTTGTAGAGTAATTTCTTTTACGAACCCTTTAATGCCTTTAATTTTTATGCTGTAGAAAAGTATCAGCGCAAAAACGGACAAGGATAAGCCAAAGGTTAAGTTTAAATCGTTTGTAGGTACCACTTTCAAGTAGTGCACACCCATAGTTTTAGCTGCTAATGGCAATACATCCACGGGGATGATATCCATAAAATTCATGAGAAATACCCACAAAAATATGGTAAGTGCCAAGGGGCCAATTAAGTTATTAGTCCCATGAAAACAGTCTTTAACTTGGGTATCTGCAAATTCAAGCATTAGCTCTGCAAAATTTTGCAATTTACCAGGGACGCCGTTAGTGACTTTGCGCGCGCCCATGTACATAAGGATGGCAACGATGCTACCAAGTACTAAAGAAAAAAGCACTGTGTCCAAGTTAATCGTCCAAAATCCGCCTGACGATCCTAATTTCATATCTCTAACGTTATAGGTAAGGTACGTTAGATGATGTTTGATATAGTTTGTGCTAGATACCATTTCAGTCACTTTCTGGCCTATTCTGTTTATTGACAATTATCCATGGGGCAAACCAATGCGTCATGAGTACTATAATGTACGACGAAAAAAACGCAAGCGGCGTGATCCTACATAATACGAATACTGCTGTGAATATCAGTGCGGACAAAACTAACTTGAGTGCTTCGCCCTTATAAAAGCTGCTAACTATCTGCCTTGCAGACCGAGCACCTTGATACTGAAACAATTTACTGGCAAAAAGCACATTTGGAATAACAAATGCCAATCCACCTAGCAATGCTGAGTATGCCGCGATGTAACCAAAGGACAAGGCGCAAAATACTGCTAGAACTACTGTAATTCCGAGCTGTATCTTACAAAGTCGTATGATTCCATGCTTAATCAGCTGTTTGTTCACATATTCACCTAACTTTCACCGCGCGAAGTATATAGGATCAAAATTTAATAATCAACGGCAGATTGCAAGGGATGGCGCATTAATGAGGATTAAATATCAAAACCAAATAACTGACAAACTTCGTTGAAATCCATAAGCTCTTCTACTTCTTTAGGCTTACTTAATCTAGTTATGGGAGATCTTATGCTCAGCTCTGTGAGAATTGGGGTAAAAAAGCGTGGTCTAAGTGCTGAGTTATCCACCAATTCTGGCTTAAACAAGATAAGTTGTCTCGAGTGGTTTTGTTGCCATTTCATCAATAATGCAGAGTATTCTATCTGCAAGCTATCGGTTATTTGGGTGGCATTAATATAATCCACATAAGCTTGGAGATGAATTATCGGCCATTGCAAAAAAACATCTAAATCGAATTCTCCAACGTTTTCTTCATTTAATGACCGCTGACACATACTTACCACATCAGGATTTTCTCTCAGATAATCAATAAATTGCTCCGAAAGCCTTTCATACTCTGCCAAGTACACCATATAACCGGAACAAATCTTATCGATTTTACCTTTTATCATGATTAAATGTTCTGGTGCAATACGCGTATAACTCAAAAATAAATTGGAGTGTATGTACATCGATCTAACGCAATGGTACAGAGCGGGCGCGGGCTCTTCAATCCAACTAAGAGTCCTCACCCAACTTCCAATTACCGGGTTATAGTACTTTTCTGCTTGTATCAGTTCATGAATAGCTTTTTTTATGGTGTTAAAAGTCACTGTTACTTCACTATTCATCAGTAGCCTACTTTTCCTATCATAAATCTGTTAATTACGCCTAAAATGCGTTAAACAATAACATAATGCACAAATACTTGTACAGAAAATAAAAAAACCGTGGAAACAGTCTATAATTTATGATGTAGGGCTTAGCCTGTAACAGCATGGCCAAGTAGCTTTGTTTCAACCTCGCGTTAAGGAAATACTATGTCCGAAAAAATTCAACATACAGCAGCGAGTCTGCGCGAAAAAATGATCAGTCGCTATGGCGACGGATTGCCACATAAACACAACAAGAATCACCTTCCCTATCGGCAGCATTATCGCTCCCATCCAAGTAATCAACATAATGGCAAAGATGAAGAACACGAATTTAATGGGTCAACCGGGTTAATAAGAGAATTTAAATTAAGAAAAATGCGTAAACGACTGGATAAAGGACGAATCCATTGATAGAGTATATGTTAATCCTACCAGGTTAGCCACTTCCTGGATTGGACGAGTAATTGATGGCCTGATTCATTCAGGCCACACCTCAAATGAAGCTTTTTCCATAATTTAATTCACAACCTGTAATAGTTTCAGCATTTTAACCACACGCTCAACTCCACTTACATTTCTTGCTATCTTAATTACCTTTTCAGCTTCTTCGCGATTCACATCCCCGAGCAAGTAAACAATCCTGTCTGTGGTAAGTACTTTGACTGCATTGGGATCTATGCTTGCATCAGCAAAAATATGGCTACGGATTTTGGTAGTTATCCAAGTGTCCTGGGTGGTGTTATCGGGGAGGTTTTTCACTATCAAGAAATTGAAGATTCGTCTGTAGCCATCTACAGTAGCAAGACGTTTTTTGGCCTCTTCGAGCATTTCAAAGCTTGGCACATGTCCAACTACTAAGACGTCGCCATTAAATACAGCAATATCAGTCACACAGCCTGGTGATTTAAATTTTTTGTCCACAAACAAAGCATTTGTTGTCTCTACCATCAGGTGGTAGTCATTCAGCTTTTTGTAAACATCATGGCGGTCATAGACCATATTGGCACCAGTCCAAATACCACCTATACAGGCAGTCAAACTGATGCCAAGCAGCACCAAAACCATTAAAAGTAGAAACAAACGTCCTTGTTTAACCATTTTAGTGGATATACTGGAATATTTTAACAACTTTAGCGACGCCATTTACACGTCTTGCTACATCAACTGCAAGAATACCTTGCTCGCTAGTTACTATACCCATCAAATAGACAACACTATTTTCTGTTACCACTCGTATGGATCCAGATTCTAGGCCTTTTTTGGTTAACATGTTGCTTCTAACCTGACTTGTTATCCAACTGTCTTTGGTACGAACTGTCAGAGGTATGGGATTACCAATGGTCACCTCATCATAGACTCTTTTAACACCAGGTGCTTCTCGCGCAATTTTTTCCGCTAGAACTCTTAATGAAGCAGTTGGTGTTTGTCCAACTAAGAGAACTACGCGATTGAAACTAGTCACTACAATTCGTGAATCCCTAAACTGTAGTTCACTGACTAGAGGCTTGTGTATCACATGAAATAAACGGGCATCAGCTTCCATAGTCGTAACGCCACGTTTATCATATACCATCCCTGCAGCGGCGCCGGCAACAACAGCAACAACACAACTGGTTAAAAGAAGACTGGAAAAAAGTACTGCAACCGATTTTAAGCTTGTATTTAAATTCATTTTTTTATCCTAAAACTTGGCCAAATAAAGACTGATCAATTAAATCACAAAAACAATGTAAGATGAACAAGTGCAGCTCTCTTATTCGTGCAGCACTATCTGAGGCGACACGTATTTCAATGTCTTCTGGGCCCAAATGATTCGCCAAAACACCACCATCACGACCACTCAACGCAATAGTATCCATGCCTCGTTCATTAGCTGCATGAAGCGCATGTAGCATACTATCAGAATTTCCTGATGTAGTTAAAAGGATTAAGACGTCCCGCTCCTGACCTAAGGCCTGTATTTGCCGGGCGAAAATTTGCCCGTAATGATTGTCGTTGGCAAATGAGCTTAGGCTAGTTACATCAGAACAGAGGTTGATTACAGGTAGGGAGGGTCTTTCAACTTCAAAATGATTCAGCATTGAGCTGGCAAATTGCATACAATTCGCACTTGATCCGCCATTACCGCAAATAAGTATTTTGCCATCGTTCAGCAAACAATTGACTAAAAGCTGACCTGCCCTCGCAATCGTATCTGATAAGGCATCCGCAGCAACGATCTTTGTTTCAATATGTACTCCAAAAAGATGTCGTACTCTTTCTTCCATTGCAACCATTTTGTTAGCCTTCTAATTGATGAGACCAGCGGCCGCTAATAATCTGCTCCGAAGGCATCTTTTATCCACGTGATGTTTGCAGATTTACCATCAAGGCTAATCACATCAAATCGGATAGGGAATTTATCGTATATTTTATGCTTAATCATGTAATGAGCGGTAGTCCTAATTATTTTCTGCCTTTTGGCATAAGTAATACTGCCAATTCCACCACCGAAACTGTCTGAAGTACGTGAGCGTACCTCAATAAACACCAGATAGTCACCCTCTCGCATGATTAAATCAATTTCACCTGCACGGCAACTGTAGTTTTGCGTTACTAGTTTCAAACCGTGTTTCGTTAAATAATGTAGCGCCTTTAATTCCGCAACCCGTCCTTTTTCTTGTGTAATCATTGATTAACCCAAAGAATGGGCAAGGCCCTGTTTGAATTGCCCCCATTCAAGGACCCGAGCAACTTGCTGGGAAGGTTGCAAAAACAAGGTGCCGTTGGATTCTCTCGAACCATCAGTAGGAAAGAGTAATAATTGATTCAGCTGTGTTGCTAATGCATAGCTATCCATACCCAATGCATAGAGTCGGTTGTAACTGTTGAATTGTTCCGGCCAATTCTTAGATCCCATTTGATGCGAAAAAACCCAAGGAATATCACAAAAAATTACCCCATCGAGATCCTTATCTTTGAGAGCATTTGCACTGCCTCCATAGACGCTTGAAGTGGCATAAACCGGGACATCACCAGCGTAATAATATTTTAATAATGGCATTATTTGCCTAGCTTTCGAGGGGTAGGCGAGCAAGAAGATCATATCAAAATCTTGCCTTCGACTAGTGGTTGCTTCTAGATTCTGACCCAGAATTTGTTTTAGCTGCTTCTCTCTTTGCTGACTTGCACTTATCTGTAAAAAATCACGCATTTTTTTGTTAAGATCTTCATTGTTACTATAAGCAAGTGTATCAGTGACATGACCGCCTTGATCTAGCCATTTATTGGTGAAAGCCTTTGTAACTTCTTTGCCCCATTCATTATTCGGCGCAATAATTAAAGCCCTTCCGTAGCCTTTACTTCTAGCTTTAATTGCGACTTGTGTTGCTTCATTGGCAGGCGATAGTCCAAATAGGTAGGTATTTTCTTGTTGGGCAACTGCCGTGTCATTGAGCAATAAAGTGGGAACCGGATGCTCTAATGCAGCAACTACAGCAACCTGATTTTTGGTTAATGGGCCGACTATGTATTCTGCGCCCTCTGATAGGGCTTTGTGGTATGTATCTGCTATGTCACCTTTGGCAGTATCATAGACTTTAATCTCAGTTTGGTCTTTCCCGTTATTTGCCTTAAAGGCGGCCATGAACCCTTCTTGAATGGCATTACCAGGACCGGAAAGTGCGCCACTAATCGGAAGTAATAAGGCTATATGTTTAGGTTGTGTCATTAACTTACTGGCAATGCTATCCAATGGATTAGGTAACATCTGATTCGCTGGATGGTTATTAAAACGAGACTGCCATTGATCTAAAGCTGCTAATAATGATTTTGAATTGTCTCGGTATTTTCGGGCAATCAACTCCAATTGCAACCAACCTTGTAGCTCGGAACGATTGGATGCTTCAGCGGAAAGGGTGTCTAATTCCACCTGCGGTAAATTACTAAGAGTCAACCACAGATCACGTTGATTTTTCCCCTGACTTTCTTCATCAGATAGTAATTGTTCGAGTTTAATCCGTTCAGATATTGCCTCACTGTAATTACCGACTGTGCGATGCGCCTGCGCAATCAGCTCATGAAACTCTATTTGGTAAAAAAGAGAAAAACTATCTATGTCGACTATTTTTGCCAACTTGATTAAGGCATCCTTGGGTTTATCACGCATTACATCAATTTTGGCTAACAATAAATTTTTTTCCTGCTTTTGATCCACCGTTAGATCACTAGTTTGTGCTAAAATAGCCGCGGCTTGCTGCCATTGACCATCAGAGATTAAACGACCGGCGGCTAGAATTAACGACTTCTGCTTGTCATCGCCATCTTGATGTTTAGCCATAGCAAGATACGCTGCCGTTGGCAATGAATAGGGGCTTGAGACTTTTTTGTGCGAAACAATCGGTAGAGGTGAAGTTACTGCTTTAGTGCATTGGCAAAGAAGGAAACTGGTTACCAGAAAAAATATACATTGTGTTTTATTTAAATTTATTAACATGTTAAGTCACTCAATAGGCCATTACGCAAGAGGATAAACTATGACAAACTCACTAGCAACAGCCATAGGAACTCTCTATATTGTTGCCACCCCTATTGGCAACCGTGATGACATCACTTTGCGGGCCCTACAAATTTTAAAATCTGTAGATTTTATACTGGCTGAGGATACTAGGCACTCCATGCAATTACTCACAGCTTTAGGAATAAAAAATAATCTAACATCCTTACATGCCCACAATGAGAGCGATAAAAGTCAGCAAATTATTGATAAACTTTTAGCAGGGAAGTCTGCCGCCTTAATTAGTGATGCTGGAACTCCATTAATCAGTGATCCTGGCTACCCGCTGGTAAAACTGGCGCGCCAACATCATATACAGGTAGTACCAATACCTGGTCCGTCGGCATTGGTTGCAGCTCTAAGTGCTGCGGGTGTTCCTTGTGATTCTTTTGTGTTTTTAGGATTTTTACCCGCTAAACAACTAGCCCGAAAAACAAAATTAGAGGCTTTGCAGACAGAACAACATACTTTAGTTTTTTATGAATCAACTCACCGAATTCTGGATTGCTTAACCGATATTGCGCAAGTGTATGGGGAAGAAAGCGAGCTATGCCTCGCCAAAGAACTTACAAAAACCTTTGAACGCTTTGTAACCGGCAATGTGCGTGAAGTAATCGCTTGGCTTAACGAAGATCCTGGACACATCAAAGGCGAGTTTGTACTGATTATTCCTCCACGACCAGCTCCGGATAGAGTGCCTGCCGATGAAATCCTTCGAATTTTACTGGACGAATTACCGTTAAAGCAGGCAGTTGCTATTGCTTGTAAGCTCACTAAGGGCAATAAAAATGAGCTTTACGAAGCCGCTTTAAGGTTAAAATCTTAGTAATTTCACAGCTAATGGACAAATTAAATACAAATAAATTGCGCTTTTTGAGGTTTTACCATAGAAATTTATCGACTGTTTGACTACACTGTGCCTGGTTTTTACAGTTTAAGGATTTATTTATGAGCAAGTTTTTAAGGAGCGCGGGGCTGGTGGGGGCTGTTTTGTTTGTTTCGCAAGCACATGCAATCACCTTAGGGAGTGTTACTGTAGCTGACCCTGTAATGGGAAGCCGTACCTTGGTCTATGAAAAAATTAATGAATATGCCGTTGTCGAAGGTGATATTTTGATCGGTAAAGTTGCCAATCTGCAACATCAAGGTGCCGTAATCACCCACAAAGTCGGTGGATCACGATGGCCTAACGGTGTTGTACCTTATGAAATCAGTGAAGATTTGCCCTTTATGAATAAATTAGCCATTTTACAGGCGATTGATCATTGGCAAAAACATACTAATATTGAATTTGTTGAATTAAACAGCAAAAATCGCTTTGATTACAGGGACTATATTTCCTTTATCCATGCTGAAGGCACTACATGCTCTTCCCACGTTGGTAGACAAGGTGGTAAACAAGTGATTAATTTAGCCCCTCGTTGCAATACAATGAATACAGTTCATGAATTAGGACATGCTTTAGGCATGTGGCATGAGCAATCTCGTGCCGATAGAAACTCTTTCGTGCGTATAGTTTGGGAAAATATTGATGAAGATCACAAATATAATTTTGACCAACATTTGACGGACGGTAAAGACTTTGGTGAATACGATTACCAATCGATTATGCATTATGGGTCTTTAGCTTTTTCTAAAAATGGAGAGAAAACGATTATTCCGCTAGTTGATGGGGTCGAAATTGGTCAGCGAAATCAATTGAGTGAAAAAGATATCGCTGCCATTAAAGCCATGTATCCAGAAGCTTAGTTAAGAGCCATCATTGTATCTTCTGCAGGAAAATCCTCTGCATCATATGCGGTCCGTGCACATTGCTTGGCCGCATTACCATCCGAATGCTGATTGTAAGCATGCAGTACCTCGTAGCCAAGGTAGGCTGCTGATAAAATCACCGCTGCGGGCCAGCAAATCGCAAAAGTGGCGATCATAACTGAGGGTAGCGTCGCATTTTTCACCATGGTGAAGATAAACTCTGATTTTGCCGCTTCGTATTGTATTAATGCTGCTTTGGTATCTTCGTTCATTAACTGCGCATTTTCAAGATGAAGGCTCTTTTCATAAAATTGAGTAAACGCACCTGCCGACATATACATCGCAACTGCAATCTGACAGACGAAGTAACTGGCAAAAACCATCACCGCAGTAGGTACTACAATTGAGGAACCGAAACCCAGCATTAACAAAGCTGCAGCTATAGCATTAAAATCAAAATTAGCTTCTTTGGCCTTCCAACTTATCTCTAATTCCGCTAATTGTTTATCAAGCATATCAATGTGAGCAAGACGCTGCTCTTGCGTTAGATTTTGGAAATCATCTAAGTCTTGAAACTGCTCTCTTTCAAGTACATATTGGGCTTTTTTAGCTAAATACTCGTGTTTAGCTAAGTTTTTTCTATGCAATATCAAGCAAACGTCAAAAATTAAAAATGTTGATGTAATATATCCGGTAACTGGTCCTGGAATTTGCGAAATATTGTTAAAATTGGTGAGAAAGTTAACGATAGCCCAAACCGCGTCATTGGCAAAATTGCAATGTCTTTTATAGAGTTCGTTTTTAAATCGTTCCATGCGTGTTGAGGTATCAGCTTCTAGCTCAGAAGGGAAGAAAGTATGTTTTAGTAACAGACCACCATCTATCATAAAACGAGTCAGGAAAAATCCAACGCTAAAATAGTTTAAAAATCCATTAGGTGCTTGGATAACGGAGATGATTTTATTAACATCCGTTTGAGTTCCCAATAAGAGATCTAGCTGCTCAATAATTTTAAGATCGTTAGCTACTTTTAAGCCCTGTACTAAAGTTAGTCGACAAAAAACCCAATACAATCTGCATAAATTTGCAAAAGCTACGTGATCTCGAATCTGGGCAATATGAAAAGGAGTTGAGGATAAGTTATTAATACTATTTACAAATTTTTGCTGCATAGCGTTAATAAACTCTGATTGAGCTTCAGCGTTTTTTGGTTTTTTATCCAAACGGTCTTTAATTTCAAGTTTTAGTTTAGCGAATTCAGCTTCTTTTGCAGACTGTTCGTAAGCTTTGTAGTAAGACTCTAATAAAGAAGCACAGTAGTAACAATACAACCAAAAGGCTTGTTTATTTTCGCTTTCCTTTTTCTGTAGCATTGCGAACATTTGATTGAATTCAGTTTCGATAGCTTGTTGATTTTGCAGTAAAAAATGATAATCCGTATTGGCTACACGATTATCAATAATTGCTAGATTTGAAGTACCTTGTGCGGGTATATTTCGAAAAAATTGCAGTTTGTCTTTACTGAAAGCCTCGTTTTGATTTAATTCAACCATAATAGCACTCGCAAAAAAATGTACAGGAAGTTTTTTTATAATACGTTACCACTTGAATAACATATTGACAAGGAATTTTTTGTATTTATTTTTTACATATTGTCATTTGCAAGGCTGAAAATAGGGCAAGGAAGTCATTATTTGCCAATACAAAAACTGGAAAATATTTCGCCTAAAAGATCATCGGAGGTAAATTCACCGGTGATTTCACATAAAACTAGATGGGCTAAACGTAAATCTTCTGCTAGAAGCTCTCCAGCGCGATGATCGTTTAATTGCTGTTGACCACTAAGCAATAAGGCTTTCGCTTCTCCTAGGGCCTGTAAATGGCGTCTACGGGCTAAGAATTGTCCTTCCGTAGGTTGGTAACCTACTAATTTTTTGATCAGTTGTTTCAGTGCCGCTATTCCTTCGCCCGATTGTGCAGAAAGATACACGCTGTTCTCTGTTGATTTGGAAAAACCACCTTGTTTATCAATTTTATTAAAGACCGTGATGATGGGCACTTCTGCAGGTAGATTGGTTCGGAGTTCTTCTTGAAGAACTGCTTCCTGTTCAGTCTCTGTAACATCAACAACTAATAACAAGCAGTCAGCTCTTTGAATTTCCTGCCAAGCTCTTTTAATACCTTCCTTTTCAACTATATCTGTGCTTTCACGTAAACCCGCAGTATCGATAATGTGTAAGGGAATATCGTCAAGAAGTATATGCTCACGCATAACATCTCGAGTAGTTCCGGCAATTTCAGTGACAATAGCAATATCTCTGCCAGCCAATTGGTTTATCAGTGTCGATTTGCCAGCATTTGGTCTTCCAGCAATAACAACAGACAATCCTTCGCGTAAAATTAGTCCTTGGTGTGCTTGAGCTTGTATTAAATCTAATTGTTGCAGGATTGCATTCAATAAATTGGTGACTTTTCCATCATTTAAAAAATCAATTTCCTCTTCTGGGAAATCTATAGCAGCCTCAACAAACATGCGCAGGTAAGTTATCTGCTCATTAAGCTGATTGATTTTATGTGAAAAATCGCCTTGCAAAGATTTTAATGCCATACGTGCAGCAGTATGCGAACTTGCATGAATCAGATCAGCAATAGCCTCCGCTTGGGTTAAATCAATTTTATCATTGAGAAAAGCGCGTTCAGAAAACTCACCAGGTCTAGCTATACGAGCGCCTAGAGCCAAACATTCTTTGGTTAATAAATCTAAAACAATTGGTGAGCCGTGAGCTTGAAGTTCAACAACATCTTCTCCGGTAAAAGAGTGAGGACCTTGAAAAAAGATCATAAGGCCTTGGTCTATTACCTCGGAAGTATTGATATGAAATGAGCAAAAAACTGCTGAGCGTGCTTGCAAAGCCTTGTTACCGTTTAGCTGAAGAGCTATGGCATAAGACTGAGGACCGGAAAGACGGATAATGCCAACCCCACCTCTTCCTGGTGGGGTTGCAATGGCAACAATAGTATCTACAGACATTTATTTAACAGTTGCCACCAATTTTTTTACAGGTTTTTCATCAGAGTATTTGCTGGTGATATACCATTGCTGCAATATAGACAGGGTATTATTCACAATCCAATACAAGACTAAACCTGCTGGAAAACTCCAAAATAAACCGGTAAACATTAAGGGTAAAAACATCATCACCTTGGCTTGCACAGGATCTGGTGGAGCTGGGTTAAGTTTTTGCTGAATCAGCATGGTTCCACCCATTATCAGGGGTAAAACATGGTAAGGATCAGCAGAGGCTAAATCTTTAATCCAAAGAATAAAGGGTGCTTGACGCAACTCAACACTTTCTAATAAAACCCAGTACAGTGCTATAAATACGGGGATTTGTATAATTATGGGTAAGCATCCACCTAATGGATTTACTTTTTCTTGCTTGTATAATTCCATAGTCGCTTGGCTAATTTTAGCTTTATCGTCACCGTAGCGTTCACGTAATGCTTGTAACTTGGGTTGTAATTTGCGCATTCCGGCCATGGATTTATAACTTGTGGCTGACAATCGGTAAAATGCCAGTTTAATCAAGACTGTCACCAGAACAATTGACCATCCCCAGTTACCTACAAAATTGTAAATAATCTTCATTAAAGAAAATAATAAAGAAGAGACAAACCACAAAATACCATAGTCGACGGTTAAATCTAGCGAGGGAGCAATGGCACTTAAATCACTAGTAATTTCTGGGCCGATATACAGTTTTGAACCTGTTATTTTTTGCTCGTCTGGCTGTATTACAAGCGGTTGGCTGACGGCACCGATGGTGAAATCGCCATTGACTGCTCGCGTGTAAAATTTATTTTCACTAGTAACAGGGGGGATCCAAGCACTTAAAAAATAATGTTGTTGCATAGCAATCCAACCACCGGTTGCGTCAACATCCACATTCTTTTTCATCATTTCGGCAAAACCGACCTTCTGATACCGTGCTTTTCCTGGATTTGAATAAGACGCACCCGTGTAAGAACCTACATGAAATACACTTGATTTGTCTTCTTTAGGGGAGCTGCGTAGGAGTTGGGTGTTCATATACCCTTTCCATTCACTTGTCCCTTTATTAATAATTTTATAATTTACGTCAATTAAATAGCTGCCCTTTGTGAAAACAAAGTCTTTAGTCACCAGAAGACCGTCGTTAGTTTTTCCATTGAGGGTAACTGTAATTTGATTTTGGTCAGGATTCATCTGGTAAGATTGTTCAGCAGAGGTGAAGCCTAAATCCAGAGATTGTACTTGTTGACCAGTAGAAATAAATAAGCTGCTATTCGCAACATAGCGTTGAGAGGGTTGATTTTGCAATAAAGGGAAGGCTTTATTTTTGTCTTCAACACTTAAGGGATAATCCAAAAGATCGCCATTGACTACATCGCCTTGTTTCAAATCGATAGACACGTTTAATACGTCTGTCTTCACTTGAATAAGTTGCGCAGAATCACTGACTGTCTGTTCGTTGTTAGGATTTATAACAGGTTGTTGGTTATCAACAGGTGTTATTTGCGGTAAAAGATGACCATCTGTCGTTAATTGGCTGTCTGGAGCTTGGGTTACTGGTACAGAAGCTGGATAATCAACCTGCCATGCATTCCAGAGTGACATGCTAACTAGTGCCAATGCCATGTATAAAATAACACGTTTCATATCCATCAATGCTTCTCATCGTTAGGGAGTAGGGGATCGTAGCCACCTCGCGACCATGGGTGACAGCGGAGTATTCGTTTAAGAGCCATCCAAAAACCTTTGGCAATTCCTAATTCTGTAATTGCACTATTTGCATACTCTGAACAACTAGGGTAATAGCGACAGCTCGGTTTGATCAAGGGGCTAATCAAATATTGATACAATTTTATGGGTAAGCAAACTATTTGTCGTAGCCTGTAATTAATTTTTCCCATGTTTTGCTCAATTGGGTGGTTATTCCTAGGTTTGTCTGTTTTGCCACACCTTGTCTAGCCAAAAATATCATATCTATCGGCGGTAACTGTGTTTGGCGAAAACCTTCTCTTAAAAGTCTTTTCAATCGATTTCTGTCATGGGCTTTGGCTATCATTTTTTTAGATAGAGCAAGCCCAAGACGGGCGTAACCAAGATCATTGGTTCTAAAAAGAACAATATATTCATTGGTTACAATTTTTTTTGCTTTTTCAAACACATGGTCGTAATCGACTTTCTTTAACAACCTTTGTGATTTTTTGAAATCAAACATTAAGCTGACAAACGTTTACGACCTTTAGCTCTACGTCGCTTAAGAACAAGTCTACCACCACGGGTTGCCATACGTTCACGGAAACCATGATCCCGTTTACGTTTTAAATTACTGGGTTGAAAGGTACGTTTCATGATGAACCTGTTTAAAAATTTATAAGGCTGGCAATCATAATTAACTTTAAGCCAACTGTCAATTTAGAAATCGCTATTTGCGGGATCTTAGTCTATTTTTTTTACATTTCTGAGTTATTCGCTGATTAAACAAGCCTTTACTTGTATTTCTAGCTGAACAAGTAGATTTATTCGCAGTTTTTATGCCCCAGTAAATATTATTAATTTATTAAGATATTTTATTTGTTATTTATTATTAGCTTTTGATTTTCTGTTGATAGTCTTTTAAAAACCATAAATATCAATCACTTACATAGAAATTATCTTGTGTGTTAAGACGGTATTCGTTCGCTGTTAGCTTGTGTATAACAGGGATAGCCCTCTTTATACCCCTACTTATACACTATATATATAGGGTCGAATACCACTCTTATACACATGTTGTGGTCAATTAAATCCAAATCGATCGTATTTGCGAAGCGAAAAAGGCAACAATTTTCGGCTCTAGATAGAAAGCCAACTTAAATGCATGATTTTTTGATTATCTCGCCTTTCAATTTGTCTTTCTTTAGCAAGTTGATGATTACTATTTCTAGGAATAATTTGGTAAACGGGGAATTAGGTTTAAATTTCCTTTGTAATTCTCTTCTTACGCCTCGCTCATACGAGCACTCTGTGCAAAATTTTATGTGGGTTGGGTTGTAACCCAACAAAAACAATCGCCAATAGCATTCACTACTTTTATACACTGGACCGGATGAGTAGCTCGGTGTTGGGTTATAACCCAACCTACAGAACATAATTCGCCCTTGCCTTTGGAAATAGTTCAATATTTATCTATTTCACCACTCTGCCTATGTTTGATTCCCGAGTGAAACGAGGGATTTCCTGAAATTGGCTATAGGTCACTAGATTTGAGATTCACCCAAATTGGCATTTTCACACAGGCCCTATTATTAATATAAGTTTATATACTTAAAATACTATTATTCTTATTATACAAGCGTTTTTCTGTTGATAACCTTTAATTATCTAAATAAAACAACAAGTTAAGTCGGTTTTTATAATGTTCATAACTCAGGTTTAAGTCTGTGATCTGTTTGTTTATTAATTTATTTTTTTTTATTTTTGCTTTTTATATTCAACTTATGCCTAGGATAAAAGCCTACTTATCCATAGCTATGCTTGAGCATTGTGTTTTTATTTTATCCTGTGTAAGATACCCTTCAGAGATGCAAAACTTCCTGAACAAAATTAATTTCATTTTATTTTTGTGGATAACTTTTCCTTTTCTTGAAGCCTGGGTATAATCAATTTGTTTTATGCGCTTTAGACTAAACACTCCAGTTTAAATTTATTCTTTTTAATTATCTTGCTGTCTAGGTACTTTCAATGGCAATATTTATAGCCGTGGTTAATTAGTTTTAATGTTCTGTTTACCACCCTTAGTTTATGAGGAGTAAAGTTGTGTCAACAACTGTTTGGCAAAAATGTTTAGGTTTGTTGCAGGATGAATATTCTGCACAGCAGTTCAATACGTGGCTGCGACCTTTACAAGCTCATACAGATGAGCAACGATTGGTTTTACTCGCCCCTAATCGCTTCGTCGTTGATTGGGTAAAAAAACATTTTTATACACGTATTGAAGAGTTGATAAACCAATTTGGCGAAGAAATTAAATCAATTTCAATTGAAATTGGTAGCAAGGCTATTGAAACCATTGCACCGGTTTTATCTTCAGCGTCTGCAACGGCGGCAAACCAAGTTTCGATCGTTAAAGCAGCTACTAAAAAGGCTGTTGATTATAAAAGTAGCCACCTCAATAAAAAGTTCCTATTCGAAAGCTTTGTCGAGGGTAACTCAAACCAATTAGCCCGCGCTGCTTCTATGCAAGTAGCAGAAAGACCCGGTGATGCTTATAACCCCTTATTTATTTATGGTGGTGTTGGTTTAGGTAAAACGCATCTAATGCATGCTATAGGTAATTCGATTTTAAAGAATAACCCCGAAGCAAAAGTTCTCTATTTACATTCCGAGCGTTTTGTAGCGGATATGGTTAAAGCGCTTCAAACGAACTCGATAAACGAGTTTAAAAGGTTCTATCGCTCATTGAATGCTTTGCTTATCGATGACATTCAATTTTTTGCTGGTAAAGACCGCTCACAAGAAGAATTTTTCCATACTTTCAATGCCTTATTGGAAGGTCAGCAACAAATTATATTAACTAGTGATCGCTATCCTAAAGAAATCGAAGGCATGGAAGAGCGTCTTAAGTCTCGTTTCGGTTGGGGATTAACTGTAGCAGTTGAGCCACCAGAATTAGAAACCCGTGTGGCAATTTTAGTAAGTAAAGCTGAGCAATCTAATATTGAGTTACCTTACGAAGTAGCCTTTTTTATTGCTAAGCGTATTCGATCAAATGTTAGAGAATTAGAAGGTGCTTTACGACGGGTTATAGCAAATGCCCACTTCACCGGTAAACCCATTACTATTGAATTTGTACATGAAGCATTACGTGATCTTTTAGCTTTACAAGATAAATTAGTTACTATCGAAAATATTCAAAAAACAGTAGCTGAATATTACAAAGTTAAAGTAGCTGACTTACTGTCCAAACGACGCAGTCGATCGATTGCAAGACCAAGGCAAATGGCCATGGCCTTGAGTAAGGAACTAACTAACCACAGTTTGCCGGAAATTGGTGATCACTTTGGTGGTCGTGACCATACAACTGTTATTCATGCTTGTAGAAAGGTAAAAGAATTGGTTCAGGATGACAGTGATTTTGCTGAGGATCATAAAAATTTGATGCGTATTTTATCCTCTTAATTGGGAGTATATCTTGTTTGAATTAGCTATTAAAAAGGAAGATTTACTGACTCCTTTACTCACAGTTGCTGGTGCTGTCGATAAAAAACAATCACTAGCTATCTTGTCTAATTTCCTTCTGAATGTATCCCAAGGATCTTTATCTATTACTGCAACCGACCTAGAAATTGAAATCTCAGCGAAGGTGGCTTGTGATGCCAATAGTAATGGAAGTATAACTGTCCCGGCCAAAAAATTTATTGATATTATCCGCTCCTTAGATGAAAACTCCAGTCCTAAAATTGTTTGTGATAACGGTGTTTTAACGATTAAACATGGTCGCAGTTCTTTTAAACTGACTACCTTGCCAGCCGAGAACTACCCTCTAAGCGATGATGAATGCAATGATGTGGAAATTAATATACCGCGCTTAGTCTTATTGCAGTTATTGCAATCAACTCATTTTGCCATGTCCCAACAAGATGTACGTGTGTTTCTTAATGGTTTATTCTTAGAGTTCGAACCCAATGTTATATCCGCTGTTGCTACTGATGGACACAGGATGGCCATTAGTAGGTATTCGTGTGAAAATTCAGGGCAGAACAAGCTTTTATTGCCCAAGAAAGGTGTTCAGGAGTTATTACGCCTTTTAAATTCTGTTGATGATGAAAATGTGTTGTTGGCTGCTGGTAAATCACATTTCAAATTAATTACGACACAATTCATTTTTTTATCAAAGTTAATTGAGGCACGTTTTCCGCCTTATGCAAAAGCGATTCCACGTGATCAAGATAAGCAAATTGTTATAGACTGTGCTGCTTTCAAAAGATCTATAGCAAGAATTGTAATTTTAGCGCATGAGAAATCTAAAGCGGTAATGTTACATTTACAAGATCAACAAGTTACTCTAATTGCCAACAATAATGAGCAAGAAGAAGCAGTTGAAACACTGGCAGCTGAAACACAGGGTGAAGAATTAAAAATTGGCTTGAACGCTAGTTATTTATTGGATGTGTTGAATTATTTTGGTGACGGGCAAATACGTCTATCCTTATCGAATACGGATAGTAGTATATTAATTGAATCTCTGCAAAATGAAGCATACCAATACATCATTATGCCTATGAAGATATGATTTTAACCGATCTAAAAATTCATTCCTTACGAAATATTATCAAGGCCCATTTGCAATTAAACTCACGTTTTAATTTCATTTATGGTGCCAACGGAAGTGGTAAAACCTCTATTCTTGAAGCATTGTATCTCCTTAGCTGTGGGCATTCATTCCGCTCACGAGAGATTGCCCCAATAATTAATCAGGATCAGGATACGCTCACTATTTTCGCTCGTGCTGAGAATGAAGAGTCGATTAGTATTCAGAAATCTCGCTCGGAACCTACTCAAGTCAAATTAAATAATCAGTTTTGCTATAGCACCAGTCAATTAGCCTACGCCATGCCTTGTCAGATTTTTTACTCTGATATTTTCCAAATTATCGATGCAGGAGCTTCAATACGTCGTAGTGTACTCGATTGGGGATTGTTTCACGTGAAACATAATTACCTCGCAGTATGGAAAGAATATAAAAAAGTATTGAAGCAAAGAAATGCCTTACTCAAAACGAGAGTTGCTTACAATCAATTTATTCCTTGGGATTTACAGCTTAGCCACTTAGCGAATGAGTTAGATGTAATGCGGAAAGAGTATTTTGCACAATGGGCAAGTAATTTTATCCAAGTACTGAGCGAATTAACCGACGTTTCTTGTACCATTGGTTATTACCGAGGGTGGGATAAAAAAGAAAGTGGAAAGCCGTTGAAGGACCTATTGGCAGAAAGTTTCGAATCGGACATGTATAAATCATTCACTCAATCCGGAGCTCACCAAGCAGATATCTTGATAGAAAGTAACGACTTCAAAGCAAAACAAGTATTATCACGTGGCCAACAAAAAATAATCTTATTAGGGTTGAAGTTAGCACAGGCCCAGATGGTTGAAAAAGATTGTCTTTACCTAATAGATGATTTAGCAGCAGAGTTAGATGAAAACCATCAAAGCAGACTTATGAACCATTTGGTTACAAGAAAGGGCCAGTATGTAATAACAAATACAGCAAGCTCACAACTTTTTCAAAGTGTTCCTAGCAATGAAGCCTCGATCTTCCAGATCAACTCGGGTCTGATTGTTTCTAGTTAGTAGATATAAACACACAGCAAATCATGGTATAATAGAGGGATTCAAAGTATGACATTATGGTTAATGAGGGCCCCAGATGAGCGTTGATGCCAGTTATGATTCAAATAATATTAAAGTCCTAAAGGGTTTAGATGCAGTAAGAAAAAGACCAGGTATGTATATTGGTGATACCGATGATGGAACCGGTTTGCACCACATGGTTTTTGAAGTCGTTGATAACTCAATCGACGAAGCACTGGCTGGCCATTGTAAAGAAATATTTGTCACCATCCACATGGATGAATCGATAACTGTAAAAGATGATGGTCGTGGAATACCTGTAGATATTCATAAAGAAGAGGGCCGTTCAGCCGCTGAAGTTATTTTAACTATCTTACACGCCGGCGGAAAATTTGATGATAATTCATATAAAGTTTCTGGTGGGTTACACGGTGTAGGGGTGTCAGTTGTTAATGCCTTATCCGAAGAACTGCATTTAGTAGTACGTCGACATGGACGTGTACATGAGCAGCATTACCGTCATGGCGTTCCAGATGCACCAATCGCAGAGACAGGTGATGCATCTAACACGGGTACGCAAATTTGGTTTAAACCAAGCGCAGAAACTTTCACTAACATCGAGTTTCACTACGATATTTTAGCTAAAAGACTGAGAGAACTCTCCTATCTTAATTCTGGCGTATGTATTCATTTATTTGATGAACGCTCACAGAGACAAGATACTTTCCATTACGAGGGTGGAATTAAAGCCTTCGTGGAACATTTAAATAAAAACAAAACACCGATATTTCCTAATGTTTTCTCCATGACCATAGAAAAAGATGGTATTGTGGTCGACCTAGCTATGCAGTGGAATGATTCATACCAAGAAACTCTGTATTGTTTCACCAATAACATTCCACAACGTGATGGTGGAACACATATGGCTGGATTTAGAGCAGGCTTAACCCGAACTCTAAATAACTACATCGAAAACGAAGGCTATGCAAAAAAAGCAAAAGTTTCACCGACAGGTGATGATGCGCGCGAAGGATTAACCGCAGTGCTTTCCGTTAAAGTACCTGACCCCAAATTTTCATCTCAAACCAAAGATAAATTGGTATCATCTGAAGTTAAGCCCGCAGTAGAGTCAGGAGTTTCAGAACGATTTAATGACTTCCTTCTTGAAAATCCAGCCGTCGCAAAAGCGATTGTGGGTAAAATTATTGAAGCTGCCCGAGCGCGTGAAGCTGCAAAACGTGCGCGTGAAATGACTAGACGTAAAGGTGCTTTAGATATCGCAGGACTGCCTGGTAAATTGGCAGACTGCCAAGAAAAAGACCCTGCCTTGTCAGAACTGTACTTAGTGGAGGGAGATTCTGCGGGTGGCTCTGCGAAACAAGGTCGTGATCGTAAATTCCAAGCGATTTTGCCGCTTAAAGGAAAAATCTTAAACGTTGAGAAAGCTCGTTTCGATAAGATGCTTGCTTCACAAGAGGTTGCTACACTAATCACAGCACTGGGTTGTGGAATTGGGCCTGATGAATATGATCCAAATAAAGTAAGATACCATCGAATCATCATCATGACCGACGCGGATGTTGACGGATCGCATATTAGAACCTTATTACTGACATTTTTTTACAGACAGACCCGCGAGTTACTAGAAAGAGGGTATATCTATATTGCTCAGCCACCTTTATACAAAGTAAAGCGTGGAAAACAAGAGCAGTATGTAAAAGATGATGAAGCATTGTTTGAATATCTAACTCAAAGTGCGATGGAAGGAGCTGCCTTCTATCCTGCTAAAGATACCCCAGCAATCACCGCCAAAGCGTTAGAAGATTTGGTACTGCAATTTAGAAGAGTCGAAAAAATTATTAAACGCTACAAGCGTCGTTATCCTACTGATCTTCTGAAACGTGTTGCCTACCTTTCTGCATTGCAAAATGAAGATTTCACTCAGGAAGAAAAAATTAAGCAATGGTGTAATCAATTGCATCAGAGCTTACAGCTGGTTAGCAGTAAAACCGAAGTCTATGCTGTTGAAGTACATGCTGTTGAAGAAACTAATCTATTTATACCAAAGGTTATTGTGACCCAACATGGTATGGATCGCTCCATACTCATGAATGCCGAGTTTTTCTACTCCAAAGATTATAAAGAGCTGGCTAATCTGGGAACCAAACTGTCTAACCTTGTTGAAGAGGGTTCTTATGTTCAGCGCGGCGAAAAATCTCTGGAAGTTGAGAACTTTGAACAAGCACTACATTGGTTAATGGAAGAAGCGAAGAAAGGTCAGTCGATTCAACGCTATAAAGGTCTAGGTGAGATGAACCCATCACAACTATGGGAAACGACCATGGATCCGGAGGTGCGACGCATGTTGCAGGTGACTATTGAAGATGCTGTTGCAGCTGATGAGATATTCACAACCTTAATGGGGGATAATGTCGAGCCGCGAAGAGAATTCATCGAGACTAATGCCTTAGATGCTGAAAATATAGATATTTAATTCCGACCCCTCCTACCTCCGTTCCGCGGCCGAAGGTCCGCGGAATCCAGTTCCGATTTCAATCAAAGATCACTGGATACCGTGCATAAAGCACGGTACGTAGAGGCTAGGCACGGTACGTGGAGGCTAGGCACGGTACGTAGAGGCAGAACACATTCTGCAAGAATCTGTATTAATCAGGGAAGTGAGGATACTAAAATAGGTTCTGGGTAGAAGTGCTGCGTCCTTGCAGCGAAGTACATCCTGTACTGGTCCCTTTAGTTGACGTCCTGTCAGACATATCCATGTCATCCTTTAAGCCTCCAGTATAACTGTTTACTAACAAGTGTCATTACGTAGGTGGCCTAATGATTTGTAAGAGATTTCTCAAAGAGTATGAGGCATTGTCTTTAGTCATTATTCCCGGGCTTTTGGTTGTTGTTGGGTAATACAATGTATGCCTCCACCGCCAGCAAATACATCGAGTGCGTCAATTTGCGAGATCTTATACGTTGGAAATAATTGATTAAATAACTGAAAAGCTGACCTGTCATAGGATGCGTGTCCAAAGGCAGGCATTACTATGCCTTGATTTGCGTGATAAAAATTAATGTAAGATAAAGTTAAACGCTCATTTTGCAGGTAGGTTGCGGGTGGTTGCTCAATGGTATGGATTTTTAGAGGACGCCCCTTGGCATCGGTTGCCAATTTAAGTAATTCCAGGTTTTCTTGTAGCCGGGAATAATTAACATCGTCTTTATCATTAGTGATTAAACATAATACTTCGCCTGGTGCAACAAAGCAGGCAATTTCATCGATATGTCCATCTGTCTCATCACCCACTAAACCTTGGTTTAACCAGATAATCTGTTGAGCCCCTAAATAATTATAAAGATATTGTTCAATCTCTGATTGGGAGAGCTGAGGATTTCTATTGGTATTCAGCAGACACTCTCGACTAGTCAAAACGGTTCCTTCTCCGTCCACATGAAAGGATCCGCCCTCCATTACTAGGGGTGCTTTAAAGTATTTTGCGTTAGTTTGTTTAATAACAGCTGCTGCTATCTGATTATCCAAGGCACAATCAGCGTAGTTACCTCCCCAGGCATTATGAATCCAATCAACTCCAGCTAACTGCTGTTGTTGGTTCAACAAAAACGTGGGGCCTGTGTCACGCATCCATGAATCATTTAATGGATGCGCTATGCAATTAATTCCTAGGCTTTTGAGATTCCCTACTGTCTCTAAATCTGCAGGGTCAACTAACATAGTAACAGGCTCATACTGTGCAATTGCTTTAGCGACAAGCGTATACGCACTACGTGCGCGATCTAAACCTATGGCTGACCAAGTCTCCTGATGACGTGGCCAGGCCATCCAGCAGCATTCGTGGGGATGCCATTCCGCTGGCATAAAAAAACCTTCATTATTTGGTATTGCAGTATTCACGTGGCACTATTCCCATCTAGATAAGTTAATTGCGAAAATATGGAGCGTAACTCATTAAGATACCCGAGTATTTTTTCTTTCGGCAACTGCGTTTGGATTAATTGCTTCTCATAGGATTGAATTAATTTCTTAGTATCATAATGAGCGAAATTTAACACATTAGTTACGGTATCCCCACTTACCAAATCGTTAATTTCAAACTCTCCGTTTTCTAAAAGTTTTACATCTAACGAGTTAGTATCACCGAACAAATTATGCAGATTACCCAAAATTTCCTGATAAGCCCCAACTAGGAAAAAACCAATACAATAGGGATTATTTATATCATAGGTGGGTAACATCAAAGTGGAGTTTACCCGTGAGCTTCCTGGATATTGCTTTAAAGTACCATCTGAGTCGCAAGTGAGATCTTGTAAAATGGTATGCATGTTTAGTGTGTGGTTCAATTGTGAAATAGGTGCGACAGGAAAAATTTGTCCTATGGCCCAGGCATCAGGTAAAGATTGGAAAAATGAAATATTACAAAATATTTTAGCGGCCATGCTTTCATTAATCATCATTAGTAATGCTTTTTCACTAGGATTATCCACATCCAAGTTATCTTTTATTTCCATACAAATATTGGTATAGAAGGCCTCAACTTTTGCTTTCTCTTGTAAGCCAATTACCCCATGCTTAAATAAGGAATGCGCTTCGTTAAGCGAGTGCGCTGCGTAGTTGTAGATTTCGGTAGGGGAGCTGTCGGTTATTGCTTGGTAGGTGTCAAAAATATCACGAATAACATGGGAATCTTCGGCTGATATCTCTGGCAACACCGGCGCTTTGTTGATCATCTCAATATCGGTGACATCTGATATTAAAAAAGCATGGTGTGCGGTCAAGGCACGGCCTGACTCTGAAATAATATTAGGTTCAGGTATTTCTGCTTCTTGGCACAGGTGTTTAATGGCTAGAAGAATATGGGTGGCGTATTCGCTCATGCTGTAATTCATTGAGCAGCCTTTATTCGCACGTGTTCCTTCATAATCAACACTTAAGCCACCGCCTACGTCTATAGTATCAATGGGAACATTAAGGTGACGAAGTTCAACGTAATATCGTGCCACTTCTTGCATACAATGACGGATGTCATGAATGTTGGCTATTTGAGATCCTAAATGACAGTGCATCAGTTGTAAACAATCGAGTTGATCATTGGCCTTTAATTGCATGAGCAGCTCAAGAACCTGTTTGGCATTTAAGCCAAATTTAGATTTGCCACCGCCAGTATTCTCCCATTTGCCTGCACTCTTGCTGACTAAACGTATCCGGACACCTAACGTAGGTTTTACATCCAAGCGTTTAGATTCATTTAAAATGATATCGAGCTCAGATTTTTTCTCAATCACTATAAATACTTTATGTCCCATTTGTTGGGCAATTAAGGCGGTGCGAATATAACTGCTATCTTTGTACCCGTTGCAAACTATGGTGCTGTATTGGTTGCCCAGCATACCAAGTACTGCCATCAGTTCCGGTTTACTACCGGCTTCCAGACCAATGCTGTTTTCTGGCGATTTGAGTAGCTCTCGAACAACGCTTTGCTCTTGGTTTACTTTGATGGGGTAGACTAATTTATAAGTTCCACCGTATTCATTGTCCGCTATAGCCTCATTAAAAGCTTGGTAGATTCTGTGTACGCGGTCATGTAAAATATCACTACAGCGAATCAAAAGCGGTAAGTGCAAACCCGCTCTTTCTGCCGCATTAACTATGGCTTGCAGCTCAACACCCTTTTTTTCAGGGTTTTTGCTAATCTCAATATTTCCCTGTGCATTAATACTAAAATAGCCCTCGCCCCAGTTTGAAATGTTGTACAGATTATCATCAGGCAGTCCGTTAGTAGTCATTTTGTAATTCCAATAGGATTAACGTGGCCTCACTAATTCGCCATAGGTATCAGCAGCTCTTTGCTGGGCAAAAGGAAATAGCCTGCCCCACAGAGATCTAAGGCTAAAATCGAGTTCAGCCACTAATACAGCAGGTTCATTTCGAGGAGCTTGAGCTAAGACTTCGCCCGTGGGTGTGCTGATGAAACTACTTCCATAAAACTCTAAACCGTCTTCACAGCCAATTCTATTGACGGCTATTACAAAGGTATTACTCATTATTCCTTGAGCTACCATGACCTTTTGCCACATAGGTTGGCTATCAAAGTCAGGGGCTGTGGGTTCTGCACCAATCGCGGTGGGGTAAATTAAAAGCTCTGTACCTTTTAACCCGTATATTCGCGATAACTCAGGAAACCACTGGTCATAACAGGTTGGTAGACCAACAGCATGACCGGCTATCTGATGAACAGGGTAATCGGAATCTCCAGGGGTGAAATAAAAATCTTCATGGTATTTTTCACCGCTAGGAATGTGTTGCTTGCGGGTTGTAGCAATAAGTTTACCCTGTGGATCAAAAGCAACAGCAGTATTGTATCCCGCCTTTTCAAAAAGGGAGGCAGTAATGTTCACTTTGTAAGTGCTGGCCATCCGACTGATAAATTGGGCGGTAGGGCCTGTATTAATGTCTTCCATGTATAGGCTGCCATCGGCATTGGGCCGTGTACAAAAATAAGGGCTGAGAGTTAACTCTTGCAAACAAACCAGCTCGGCACCCACTTTGGCGGCTATTGCTATTCCTTCTGCAAGATTTTTCTGATGTTCTTTGGCGTTTTGTTGCCATTGTTCCTGGACCAGTGCAACTGTTAATTTTTTATCAGTCATTGGACAACCCCGTACTTTATATTTAAAAACTACAGCAATAGATTAAAAAAATCCTATCACGAATAGTTTCTAAGTAGTTGTTAAAATAAGGTAAAAAAGATGTAAAGATGCCCTTACGAGTAAGGGCATTTAAAGTTTACCTGGTGAAGGTAAATCCACAGCAAGAACTATCTTTGACAGGGGCTACAACCGCCGGTTTTGCAGATTGTTGTTTGTTAAACAGTCTATCTGGCGCTGTTGCAGGAGCATCGGTTCTTGTAGGTGCGGCTGACACAGCAGGATCAAACTCAGAAGTTGCATCTAAACTGGTAGTCTCTAAATCAGGATCGTCTGTAGCATTAGATGTACTAGAGCAGGAACTACCTTGTTGCGCAGACTCCAACGCTATTTGAGCCGCCTTTCTATCCATTGCACTAGAAATACGTTTACAAGGACTGTCTTGTTCAAAGGCATGTGGTTCTATTCTTTCTAAAAGAGTGGCAATGGTTCCACGTGTTTTCTTGTCCAAGCATCCTAGTTTATCGCCTATCTCATTTTCATGGCCTTTGATTTTATCAACTAGAACTTTGGTATATTCACGACAAATATCTGGATTAAAATCTAAATTGTTTATAAAGAATCTTTCAGGGTTTTTGCCAAGAAGATACTTTTCAATGTTAGTAGTGAGCGTAAATACTGCTTGCACCTTGGTAGAAAAAGGGCTTAATGGGAAAAGGTTGCTTATATTTTGTGAAACACGACTTCGAGATCTCGCTGGGGTACTAGTAGCTAATGCTTCTGCAATCGCCTTTTCTTTATTGTCCAAGACTTGAACGGCTAGAGCGTTGAAGTTATTTAATGGACCATCTTCAAATTCTGGTGGAAGTAGTGCTCTATGGGGATTCTTATTTCTCGGATCAAGCAGAGTTTCTAATAGTTTTCGTACTCTAAATGCTTGTGATAAGACTTCATGGAAGGTTTCTGTGTCATCAGCAGGCTCTCTTAACGCCTCAATTGCATGCGAAAAATTACCTAATTCATTTATAGGACAAGCTAAAATCATTTTAGTTGCTAAATTAAGTTTATCTTTAGCTTCAAGGCTGTTCAGTAGTTTACGATGTTCTGCTAATTTATCAGCAGTTCCTAGCTCTTCGTACGGATTTTCGAGGTTATTTATCTCTTTGGTAGGGTCCTCTAGTCTCAATAATTGCTCAAGTGTATATCCCATGTAAATCTCCTTATAAGTCATATAAAGCTGAAATGCGTGTTCCTTTTTAGCGACTGCCTATCTTAACCTAGAAAAAGCAGTTAAAGCTACAAGGAAAACCCTTGCACTGTAAATCCTATGAAATTTAGCTAAAGTTTTACGCTGGGGGGTCGAATAAGTATTTAGATACCCGTTTTTGCCTTTAATAATTACAAGAACAATGAGGAGTAGGCAATGTCTAAAAATCACTTACTGCAAGACCCCTTCCTGAATGAATTACGTAAGGAAAAGGTTCCTGTTTCGATCTTTTTGGTCAATGGCATAAAATTGCATGGCGTGGTTGATTCTTTTGATCAATACGTCGTAATGTTAAAAAATTCTATTACCCAAATGGTGTACAAACATGCTATTTCCACCGTAGTGCCTTCACGCATGGTTGTTATACCTGCTGATGAGTCAACAACTGAGGCTACTGGTGGGGAAGAGGGAACTGTGGCAGACTAAGCCATCAGTCTTTTAAAGGGGTAATAGCTTGTTTGAACGTCCGCAAGGTGGTGAGCGCGCACTGCTTGTGCAATTAGGTTTGCCTGGTATTGATGCCGAGAAAGCATTGGCAGAGTTTGATGAGTTAGCTCGTTCAGCACAGGCCCAAGTGTTAGATCGCGTTCTTGGTACTCGTGCTACCCCTGATGCAAAGTTTTATGTAGGTAAAGGGAAAGCTGAAGAAATTGCTGAATTGGTAAAAGCCCTAGATGTAGAGTTAGTCCTTGTAAATCATGAATTATCTCCCTCGCAAGAACGTAACCTTGAACGTTTGTTCGAGTGCCGTGTAGTCGATAGAAGTGGTTTGATTCTCGATATTTTTGCTCAGCGTGCGCGAACTTTTGAAGGTAAATTACAAGTCGAATTAGCCCAATTACAACATCTTTCAACCCGTTTAATCCGGGGTTGGACTCACTTGGAACGGCAAAAAGGCGGTATCGGCTTGCGTGGCCCAGGTGAAACCCAGTTGGAAACAGACCGTCGTTTGTTACGCGAACGGATTAAATCCATTAATAAACGCTTGGAGAAGGTCCGCTGTAGTCGCGATCAAAACCGACAAGCACGAAAAAAAGCAGCCATGGCTACCGTCTCTTTAGTGGGTTATACCAACGCAGGTAAGTCGACCTTATTTAATGCCTTAACGGGTGAGCACATCTATGTTGCTGATCAGTTATTCGCAACCCTCGATCCAACAATGAGAAAGCTCGACCTGCCAGGCTCATCCGCCGCGATTTTAGCGGATACTGTAGGATTTATTCGCGATTTGCCGCATCACCTTGTCGAAGCCTTTCGCGCTACTTTAGAAGAAACACAACAAGCAGACCTGCTGATACATGTGATAGATATCTCCGATCCTCAGTGGCGTGATACGGTTTTTGCTGTTGAGCAAGTATTAGATGAATTGGGTGTTGGCGATATTCCGATGATTCAGGTCTTTAATAAAATTGATTTACAAGAAGGGTGGAAGGCCAAAGTAGATCATACTGATGAGGCGTGTAAAGTCTGGATTTCTGCAAGCTCTGGTGCAGGGCTCGATCTGTTAAAAGAAACCATTGCAGCACAATTGCATGGTGCGGTCTTAGTAGAAAACATCTTGGTGAAACCGACGCAAGCTAAGTTACGCGCGCAGCTTTACCAATTAGGGTCGGTATTAGAGGAATCACTCAATGATGAAGGCGACTGGTTACTTAAAATTCGCATTACACGTGACCAAAAACAACGCCTTTTTCACGTCTAGGACTTCATAGCTGCGTTTAAGGATTTTGCAGTTTGTCCGCCGTATAAGGCATTGACTAGCTTACCTTCAGGGTTATAGATAAAGGTAACAGGAACACCACGGATATCACCTAAATTTAATGCCTCGGCCGGGTTGTTTAACAGGCTGGGGTAGGCAATGTTTAATCGTCTAACCAGGTTATTTTGTTCGAAAAGCGATAAACTGTCATAGTTTACTGCAAATAAAGCGATTGGGTCTTTCTTATGGCTTTGATAAAATCGATTTAATTCAGGAATCTCTTCAATACAAGTTTCACACCAACCGGCCCAAAAATTAATAAAAACCCATTTACCCTTTAGCGATGAAAAAGGGATATTTTTTCCATCGGTATCTTTCAGAACTATGTCAGCAGCATGAGTGCTGGTGAAAACAGCCAATAATAATAGGGCCTTAGCTAGTTTTTTTAGCGCACCATTCATACATACCTCAAAAATAGGCCAGATTGCCATTAAAGGGGTATTTTAGCATAATTCTGCTCAATGACTAAAGGAAGGTTTTGCATCAACTTCAGGCCTATGCTCATGGTGTCGATGCTTTTTTCTTTTAAATTGCAGGACACTATGCTTATGCAACCCATCCAAGGTATCCATAAGCTCCTTTCTGGTTCGCCAATCCAATACCGATGGCTCCGCTTCGGGTTTACAATGCGGTTGCGGGATAGCCTTTCGAGAGGGGCATCGCAGTTTCTCTTCTAATTTAATCTCGGCTTTTTGTGTGGATGTAAGCGGCTGTACCTGACCGTTGTAAAAATAGGGAAAGAGGCGCAACTTAGTTACTAAAAGAAACGCATCCCACTTGTTTTTTACTTCTTTATAGCCGTGCTCTAAAGGATTAGCACGTAGTTTTTCATATTCGGAAGGCGAAATGATATTGATTTTACTGGGATGGATGCGGCAATAGACTTTATCCTGACTGTACACCATTAGTGGTTGATGCTGTCGTACGTTAAAGTCCACATCGGGCATCTTTTTTAAGCCTCCGAAGTGACTCTGGTCGGGAATGGCTGAACCCGTTAAAACAGCTTTAAGATCATCGAGAGAATCCGTCATTCCTTCAAAACAATGTTGGCGATTAAATTTGTTTAAACAGGTATTAAATTTGCCATCACCTCGTGAGGGAGTCGCCGGCTCTTTAGTCTGGGGGGTGAAGTCATAAGGGCAATTAGTGTATATTCCGACGCGATTTAACTCATCATGTAGGTTATTGGCTAAAATACTCCCTAAGGTTCCAAAACGCTCCTGGGCAACAAGCCTAAGATCCGAAACCATAGACATGTGTCCGGTAGCAAAATGATCGGTGTAATAATGAAAGGTAAATAACTCCATAGCATAAGCTTGTGCCTGGTAACGATATGCTAGATCGATAAGAGCGGCGGGCGACGGGCTTGGGTCTTGTTCTTTTAAAATTTGTTTAATGGCCTTAAAATCTTTATTACTGGAATGGAAATTTTTGTTTTCCGCTAATTGTTTTAATTCGTAGGATAATTGCGCAAAACGTAAGGCAATGTCATGGCCTAGTACGTAGACTTTAATAGACCATGGAGCAAAGTGTGTTTGATTACGAGTGATCATTTCTCCGTAATTTTTGACACGCAAAAACAGCATAATTTGCTGCATGTAAGCATTTAAAGTGGGCGAAAAGGGCATATAGTTAGTTTTGTTAATACTATAGATGCGATCAATTTGTTTACGAGTTACATCGGGTGCAGCTAGGTTATTATAGGCACTGATAAAGGACAATTCTTCTTTGTCCGTGCTGGGCGTAGAAATTAAGTATTTTCCTAATGCAGAAGGTGAGTCGAAGTGCTCGCAATGGGGCAAATTCAGATCGCCCGTCCAATCCGCTTGGGTGAAATAATCTCCCGCCATCGCGATAATTTCACCTGTAGTTAATTCCAGATCCATGGGTTCAGGTAAATTATTTTCAGTAAACCGTTGTAGGCGTATGTGAACAACACCATTTTCATCCGTACGAAAATAGGGATTGTTTTCAACATTGGCGATCTTGAGGGCGTTGCCTAATTTTGTATGCTCTAAAGTATCCATACTTTAATTCCATAGAAGGTTTATACATTCATCATAACTGGTGTTGCTACTAATAGGAAAGTACTTGTTTTTCCTCTATGCTATGGCAACAATTTGGGGGAGATAGGTATGAAACCAGTAGGTGTTGATCGCCTGATTACAGGCACTTTAATACGCGAAGGGGCCGGCGTTAAACTGCATCGATATATTGGTGCAGACAGAACCAATGATTTTGAGCCCATTTTACTGTTCGATTATTTTGACAGTAGTGATCCCTTAGATTTTATTGCCGGATTTCCGCCACACCCTCATCGTGGATTTGAAACGATTACGTATTTATTAGACGGGCAAATTACCCACGAGGACAATAAGGGACATAAGGGTACTATTGGACCTGGTGATGTACAGTGGATGACTGCAGGCAAGGGGATAGTTCATTCGGAAATGCCCTCTGCGACAGGTGGGCGATTGCATGGTTTACAATTGTGGTTGAATCTACCCGCCGCTGAAAAAATGGGTGACCCACGGTACCAAGAAATGCAAAGCAAGCAACTCCCTATTCAATCCGATAATAGTGGTATGCAAATTAAAGTGATTGCTGGCACAACGGATGCGGGTTTGACCTCGCCAATTTCAGGTATTGCAACGAACCCCTTATTTTTAGACATCACCTTACCTGCAGGGACCAGTTTTGAACAAACAATCCCTACGGATTATCAAGCCCTGTTGTTTATCGTGTCAGGTACGGTAGAGATCAACGGCCAAAGCATCGCTCAAAAACTGCTAGCCACATTGACCTCGGGAGATCTCTTAAAACTAGAAGCCACTGAAAACAGCCAATGCCTATTGATAGCTGCAACTAAACTCCATGAACCAGTTGCTCGCTACGGCCCTTTTGTAATGAATACACAAGAAGAAGTCATGCAAGCACTGGCAGATTTTCGTAGTAATAATTTTTAAACCGCAGCAGGGGTTGTTGATTCTCCAACAATCCCTAATCGGCGAGCCAAACCTTTAATAAATCATGCATGGTTTTACGGGCTTTGATCAGGGAGGCTGAGTCGTCTTTGCCGGGTCCATTTAGGTCTTCGCAGTGGGAGGCGCCTTCTATTGTTAAGTAGGTCAATTTATCATTGTGGTTATTGCCATTTTTTTCCGAGAGGGAAAGCGTTGACCAGGGATCGTTTTCGCCGTTGGTAAAGAGGATATTTGACGCGGGTGATTTTAATAAAGGGGTGTAATAGGTTTTATTCATAAGTTCAGTGTTTGCGGGTTTATGTAGGGAGAAGAGGCGTTCACAGACTTGGTTTTGGTAATCACTATTGACTAAGTGAGAGCGTGTTGATTGTGAAGGGTCTGGATTGGCATTTTGCTCGTATCCGTATTCTGTACAGGTTTGGTAGACCCATTGGCGAAAACCGTCGTTGCCTTTCTTATAATCCCTAGGATCGGTGCTTAAAAACCCTTGGTTTGAAAGCTCAACGGGCGCCACATCTAGTTCGGCAAATAATTGATTAGAGAACGTAACGTAACCATCAAGGGGCGTTGCTCCTGTTGCTAGCGCATCACAAAACGAACTTACATCACCATATTGCACTGCTGAGGCGCCTATGTCGGCTAGTAATGAGAGAAAATCAATAGGGTCTTCAATCTCAGTGGCATTGAATCGTTCTTTTATTGCTTCGAAGGCTACTGTATCGGTCAGAGTGGATTCGATTGCGGCTATCGCTGTTCTTACATTGTTGGCGCATTTTGGACCAACAACTTTGGTAACGTGGGTATCGTATTCAAAAAAGTCTTTTTTGGCTCTAACGGGGGCGGAAGATGCCAACGCACCAGTTACTAACTGCGGGTATTTTAGACGGTAATAGGCTGCCAAAGAGCCCGGGTAAGAACCCCCAAATGCTATCCATTTGCCGGTCCAACTATTTTTCTTTGTCATTTTCTCTTGAAACAGGGCAATATCTTCTAGAGCTTCTTCAGTGGTTAAATAACGCAGGTCATTAGTTGAAAGGAACTTGAAGGGCAAGCTTTTACCATAATACCGATGTTCAAGGGCAATAACGATGGCGTGGTATTTTTTCGCGTGCATTTTAATCGCGTCACCCAGATCTTCTTTTGTGCATGCTGACTCCCCACAGAGATACAAAAATACGGGGGAGTTTTTCTTTTTGCCGTAAGTGGCATCAATATAATATCTTTGTTTGAAACTGCCTATCGAAGGGTCTTTGTGATCGATCATTTGGTCAAAATACTGCTCGGTCAAGGTTTTGGAAACCACTAAATTAGGCTGTTTTCGCTGATGATGTTGTAGGTAATAGTTTAAAGGACCTGCACTTACAGTGGATAGAAAGCAAAATAGAAAAAGAGTTTGTAGCGTTAAACTTTTAATAGAGGTTTTCATCATCATTTCCTTGTGCCAAGTCGATGGGGCATAGTCTTAGCTGCTTTTATTCAAAGAGTATTACTCTGAAATTTAGGGCTTTTTTCTAAGATTATACGGCAAGCACTTCGATTACCTGGTTTTAAAATAACAGTTTATTGCGTGCAATGGTATTGCTGTTTCATAAAAATAACAGCTTAACCACCCTGTACAAGATGGGCTCATATTGTTGCATTGTGATCAAATTTATGGCATAATGGCGTCTGTTTGAGTTTTTTGGATGCTTTAGATGTTAAAAAAGTTCGCATTTTTCAGTTGTTTTCTGGCTTCAAACGTTCTCTTGGCAGCCCAATCTGTCGATTTACACGATGCCCCTCTAAGCAGTTTAAATCAATTCCCTATAGAGCAGCAAAAAGCGAAGGCTTCTTCAGCACCTGCAGTTACAAGCTTACAACAGGTTAATAAAACCTTGGAAGAAGATACAACTATTGTCCGTTATCAACAAATGTATAAAGGTGTACCGATTATAGGTGCCCAGGTCATGGTAAGTAATGAAAACGGTCAAAACAATCCTATAGATAGTGAAGTGAATGGTCATTTGGTGCAAGAAATTTCAGTAAGCACTAAACCTGCATTCAGTGCAGAGCAGGCGATTGAAAAAGCCAATAAAAGCTATTTCAGCACTAATCAGGCTGCAGCAACTCATAATGAAGTTGCTCAATTACAATTAAGACCAGGTAAATCGAATGAATTACAGTTGGTCTATCAAGTTTCGTTTAAAAGCCTAACAGCACAAGAAAAACCAGTCTGGCCTTTCTTTATTATCGATGCGCAGACGGGTGAAATCATTAAACAATGGAATAATATCAAAAACTACAGTGACACAGGACCCGGTGGTAATGAAAAAACACATGAATACTGGTATGGCAAAGACGGTTTGCCAGCTTTAAATGTTGAGAAAAAAGGCGACGCATGTGTCATGGATAATGCACAAGTTAAAGTGGTTCATCTTGACTCGGCATGGGATTGGTTTGACCGCCTATTAACCCCTTATGAGTACCCATGTGGTACTAATACCGAAGAAAATGTTAGCGGTGCGTATTCCCCGATTAATGATGCTTATTTTTTCGGTCAAGTTATTGTAGATATGTATAAAGATTGGTACGGCGTTAATGCCTTACAAAAGGCTAATGGTGCCCCAATGAAACTGGTGATGCGAGTACATTTTGGTCAGAGTTATGACAATGCCTTTTGGGATGGCGAAACCATGTCTTTTGGCGATGGCAAGGATTTATACCCACTGGTTTCTTTGGACATTGCTGGTCACGAGGTAACTCACGGCTTTACTGAACAACATTCTGGACTTGAGTATCACGATCAATCAGGCGCTATGAATGAGTCTTTATCGGATATGGGTGGTCAGGCAGCGCGTGCGTACCTTTTAGAGAAAATGCCTACGCTCTATAATAAAGCTTATCTTGCACCAGGTGTAATTAGCTGGGGAATAGGCGAAACAGTTACTCGTGACTCTTCGGATAAAGGCTTTCGATTTATGGATTACCCATCGTCTGATGGCAGTTCTGCAGATTGCTTGGATAAACAATTAGCACAAAGTCATGGTGCTTATTGCGTGATTAGTTATAAAGACGTAGTTAATTTTGCTAATCTCTTTTTAGATGACCCTCTAGAAAGACAAAGCTTTATCGTACACACGGCTAGTGGTGTTTACAATAAAGCCTTTTACTTGCTATCTAAAGAGCTCGGTATTAAAGAAGCTTATCGCGTGATGTTAACTGCGAATAGCAAGTATTGGACTCCCAATACACAATTTAAAGACGGCGCTTGTGGTGTTCTACGTGCAGCGCAAGATTTAAATGTGCAAATCAATAAGGTCCAAACAGTCTTCGGCCAAGTGGGTATTGATACTAAAGCTTGCGCATTATAAATCTAGCAACTAGGTGCGCTTAGCCGTGCACCTTCCTCCATTCCTAAATAAAACGCTGATGATACTACTAGTAGATTCAGCGTTAACTGTGCGAGTAATTGCAGCGTATCCTTAGGGGAATAGGCTTAGGGTGCCCAACCACTCATCCCTTGAAGGGTTGCTTGCTACTGGGCGATTATAGAAATGTGAACTTCGAGGTTTTCGTTCAAGATGGGCATCTTCCTTATTAATTTGCTTAACATCCACATTGTCGGTTGCTAACCATTTGTGTAAGGCAATGTCAGCTTTTGGATTGTGGCGGTTTGGCCTTTTTTTGCTAAATAGACGGTTTCTATTGGGTTTCTCACTGATAGTATTCTTTATCACCTCATCTTCATCAGACGCACTGTTGACTGATTGATAAGTGTCATCTACCACTGGTGCATTCAAAGGGCTGCGGGCTATCCAAGGATCTACATAGTTAAGTGAGCCTATGGAGTCGTCTGCAGCTAAGTCCCAGGCCTCGGTGTCACTGTCATCCATTTCTCGCACTGAGCGAAACGATGTTGAGTCAACTCTACAGCGTCGAACGTCATCTGGGTCTTCTACTGTTGGAAATATGAAGTCACAAAGAACTCGTTTGTAAGTGGTCATTGGAATATCATCAGGATTTTGCAGCTGTTCACCCATCACTTCTACCAATAAAGTATTGGGATCATTAGTCATGCTGTGTACCATTTCATTGACATTGGGTTTTCGAGTGTAATTAGGACCAAATATCCACAACAGCCTAAAGATAGCCCCCACCGACATCGCTGATTCTAATAACTTGAAAAGCGGGAAGGACAGAATCTCTGGCAGGCTAGATTGCAAGTCAGAGCGATTATTCAGCGGTAGTTTAATGTAATTCCATATCAATAATGGGATAACATTGGCCGCCGTCATTATGGCTAAGCGAATCCAATAATCTTCATTTAAAAACAGCAAGACAAACATGGGCAGTCGAATCCAATCTACCACGTTTGAATAGACGGCGTAGGCTTCAAATAGTTTAAGAAGCACAAAATCCAGAGGATTATTTGCCGGCGTTGCAACCGATAAAAACTGCCATAGGAATTTGAAAAAATAAACCTGACGACCCATCTCCCATGAGCGAACTCGCTGCTGATAAAAATTGGGCGCTGGGCCAAACAAAGTAGTAGGGGCCTCGGTTCCTAGGCAGGAACCTGCAACCATTTCCATTTGAAATCCTTTGCGCTCTAAAATCATTCCAAGTTGCACGTCTTCAGCAAAGAATATGGCATTGTGCTGTTTAAGTACTTCGAGAAAGTTTTCTCTTTCCCACATGGATGCCGCTCCATGAGGATAAAGAACAGTACCGAAACGTGCTTGGCTTAGTTTGGCACAGTCCGCCATCTTGTATTCAAGGCTTTGCCATTTAACTAAGACATTTGTTTTATTAGGTTCTGGATGGACTGCTACAATGGCATAACAAACCGCTTTTACTTTCTCATTGATACTTTCAGTACCAAAGGTAAAGTTAGGTGGCAAACGCATGTCGTCGTCCATGGTAAAAATATAGCGGTATTTTTTGGCGTAAAGAGTACCGATATATTGGGCGAGGGTTTTATTACCAAAGTGACCCCAAATGTAATTTATCTTGTCACTGATGCCCCTCACAATGTCTCGAGTTGCATCCATGGGTTGGGGGTTGTTGCCATTATCCACAATAAAAATTTGCTCGGGTTCCACATGGGGTAGGCAAGAATTAATCGTAGCTGCAATTTTGTTTGCTGAAAGATGCGCAGGGATAACTATAGCCACTTCCGGATTTTTATTGTTTGGACGAAAATTGGTTTCAAAAATTGGTAAGTTACTTACATTCATGGGCAGTGCCGGCGGGTATTGCGCAGAGAGTATCGTTATAAATTGTATCACTGGATCAATGGCATAAATAATCCCCATCATGGTGAAGTTTTCGTACTTTGCAGCTGTTGTGAAGGCGTGGGTGAGCAATTCTATGGCAACCATACCGCCTATTAGGGAGCTTGTGACCAGCCACCAGACAGGTTTTCTCCAGGAGCAAGGGAAAAGCACTTCGTTGAGGTTAAACACTGATTGAGCAAACGCGGGATCACAGCAATTGGTGATAGGTTTCAGACACGATGTTGAGCTGTTTTCTTCGGGATCGGAGAGATCCCCTTCATTTGGTGAACGCATGAAATCTACTATCCTTAGTAAATGTAACTCTCCATAATCCCTACTCTTTTAGGCGAGATGGAATTTTTATGTGGGGATGGTAGTGTAACTTTCTTGTTATTTCAATATGTTTATCACAGGGCAAGATCATACCACTATGAATAGATTCCGACATTAAAGTATGATCTAATAGCATTGTTCAAGAACAAATTGGATGTTATTAGATAAGTATTTTTTACAATCATTGTGTGCATTGACTTACCAGAAAGAGTGGGATATAATCTATTATTCTGTCGAATAACGAGTAATTAAATTATGTCCATTGCAAAAATAGACAAATCAATAGCGTATTTAGATGGAGATATCTTTTATTATAATGAATTAATAAGCTCTATCACAGAAGCTGAAAAACCCATTCTTTTAAATGAATTAGATAGCACTCTTGTTACTACAAGAGCAGAAAAATTACAAGAAGAGCTGTCTAAGTTAGAGATGGTAGTAGTGACTGAAAAAGATACTAGAACTCTATTTTTAGCTGCATTAAGAGGGGTTAAGAAGAATCAGATTTCAGCTGCCCAACTTGCAACGTTACATGTTATAGATTCTGCAGTTCAGAGTTTATATTTTAATCCTATTATGTTTATTATTCATAAATATGTAGATTCTGAAGAGAACCTCCAAGACTTATTTGGTAGTTATTCTATTAATGATTCATTTCGAATGCCAAATAAAGTACGAAGCTCTCATTATAAAAGAATTTTTATCCCTATAGACGGCATAGACGTCAATAAGCTGCCTTGGCGAATGCGAATGCCATTGATTAAACGTTTCTTCAATTTGACGGAATCTGAATGGCAGGTATTTTGTAAAGACATAGATAATGCCCCAGAATCAGAACAATTTTATTGTATTTTAAATGCCCCAGTGCAAGGTTGTTGGTCAGGTATTACCTCAAAAATTCAAAAACATCTAAAATGCATGAGAGTATTGGATTGGATGGTTGATTCTAATAAAGGGATGATCATCGAAAACATAATGGTGGTTCCAAGCTTCTCTATGTTTCAAGCAGCACTAAATGCGAAAGCTCACACTTTAAAACGAAATCCTATACAATTAGTTCCAACTTATGGGTACGTTGTAGAAGAGCACTATACTAGGTTAAAAAAATCAGGAAAAATGCCCTTTACTTTATACTTGCCTGAACGCATATCAGACATGAGATATAACTTTTATAAAGGTGGGTACAGGACTACTATTGATGGACATCCCTCTGAAACTGCTTTTGCTGGAGCTATTCATGATGTTTATCATGCAATGCGCGAGATGTCGATGTCTGAAAATGTTGCCAAAGCGAGAATGCGTTTTGTAGATATTGCTAAAGCTCATCCTAATAATAGAACTACGCCAGAAAGTCGTCCTGTTGATAATTTTCTGATTGATGGGGAATTAATATATTCTTATCCTCCTGACGTAGACACCATGTTTGATCCTGAATTCAGATCCGAGAAGGCCGAAATATTTGGTGAGATATTTTATAGTAAGGCTGATTTACATGAAAATTTAAAACGTTCATTTATAGAGGATATGGTGACAAATAAGTCAATGTGGCAGGATGAATTTAGCTTGGGTAGAGTTGATTTACTATCAGAAGATCAGGATATTTATGACGAGATAGAAAGAAATCAACGAAAAAGTGTAAACAAGGATGATGACAATTTTAGTGCTGTCGAGGCAATTAACACTATTGGATTGTTATCTAATTTCCACCAAGCCCGTGATGCTACTAATACATCAAACACTATCTATCAACCGTGATTTACCCTTACCTGATGTTTAAAGCAACTTGTCTTCTTTATGGGGTCTTTTTGACCTTTGTTTGCTCGAAGATATTCAAGCTGTGTTAGAAACTGTTCTTGCTTCTTTTTATCAGTCTGTTTGCCAATTCAGTCCGCATCTTCAACTAGGGCTCCATGGGTTTGATTAATGTTTATTTGGCAGCCAGTAATTCACTAAGGTTTTTTTTTAGACTAAATGTTGTTTGCTGTACACATAATTTAGTATATACTCCATAACCCTTTAGATAATTAGAAACTAAATAGGTGTTGATAACTGCATGGCCATCATTTTAATTACACTTGGCATATTAATATTGTGTTTGATCTGTGTGGGTGCAATGCTTTATAAGCTCTACTCACAGCCGACAGATTCACTCTCAATTGCAGAATACCTCAAGTTGTTTTTCAGTGGTCTCATTGCTTTTATTGCAGATACCTTGGGTGTCGGTAGTTTTGCTGTCAATGTGGCATTAGCAAAAATCTTAGGCACTTTTCCTGATGATGAACTCCCTGCAGTAAACAATGGCGCACAAGTGATACCGGGTACCATTGAATCCCTCTTTTTTATGCACCTCATCGATGTGGACTTAACGACTTTAGTCACGTTAGTAGCTGGAACTTGTTTAGGTGGTCTTTGTGGTGGCTTTATTGTTAGCCGTCTAAGTAAACAGGCGATACGCTTGGCGATGATGTGTTCTTTTGCCTTAATCATTGTTCTTTTGATCTCACATCAGTTTCATTTATTACCCGTTGATGGTGATTTAATCGAGCTTAGATCGTGGAAATTAGTGATTGCGTTTTTTGCTTTGGTAATTTGTGGTGCTCTAACTTCAGTTGGGGTGGGGTTATTTGTCATGATTCAGGGTGTATTGTTTGTGATGAATATGTCACCAGTAGTTGCTTTTCCAATTATGACTACTGCCGGCGCTATGCAGCAACCATTAACGACTTTAGTGTTCTTAAAGCGCAATAAAATACCCTTGAAAAAAACCCTGGTATTAAGTTTATCCGGCTGTCTTGGTGTATTAATTACTATCCCTGTTTTTATGCAAATCACGATTACCTGGCTGCATTTGCTGCTACTCGCAATCTTACTATTTAATCTCATTGCAGTGAGTCATTCCTATTTATTAGCTCGCCCACAAAAGCATTTCAAACGATGGCTGACGGTCTGAGTATCAGACTTTAGACATATATAGTATAATAAGCGCAATTTTGTTAAACAGTGTTTATTATGAATGAAGAAGAAGTAAGTAAAACGCAAAAAAAACGGGATGCTGATATTCAGCAAAAACTAGGTTTAAAACTGGTTGAATTAAGTCTTACTAAATTAAATACCCTCCCTCTACCTGAGAATTTATACAAAGCTATCAATGACGCTAAACTGATTAAAAGTCATGGTGCGAAAAGACGCCAAGCACAATTAATCGGAAAATTGATGCGTTCAGCAGATTATGAAGAAATTTTAACGGCCTACCAGAAGATTATGGATGAGGATAGTGCAGTAACCGCCTCATTTCATGAAGTTGAGCTGTGGCGCGACAAATTAATCAATCAAGGGAAAGAGGCATTAACTGAATTTATCGATATTTATCGACCAGAAGATGTCCAGCAACTTCGGCAACTGGTAAAAAAAGCAGTTGATGATCAACTAAAAGAAAAAAATACCGGTGCTGCAAAAGCATTGTTTCGTTATTTAAGGTCCACAATCCTATGAACTACTCCTTATTTGTTAGTTGCCCAAGAGGCCTAGAATACCTTTTAGAGGAAGAGTTAAAAACACTAGGTTTAGTTGTTTCTAGGGTAAGTCCGCAGGGAGTTTATGGTGAAGGTAGTTTAAGTGTCATCTATCAATTATGTTTGTGGTCAAGGATTGCCAATCGCGTTCAACTGGTTTTGTTTAGCGGGCAGGCCAATAATGAAAAAAACCTCCATCAATTGTGTACACAATTTCCTTGGCAAACGGTTTTTACCGACGATAAATCTATAGCCATAGAGTTCCATGGTTCCTCTGATGACATTCGTAACACTATGTATGGTGCACAAGTTGTTAAAGATGGAATTGTCGACTATTTCCGTCGTTTAAATGGTTCTCGACCCACGGTTGATAAATCCAATCCACAAATTCTTATTCATGCGTATTTAAAAAACGATAACTTGACTGTGAGTTTTGATCTTACCGGTTATAGTTTACATCAACGGGGTTATCGCAGTAGTGCGGGTAAGGCGCCCTTAAAAGAAAATGTTGCTGCAGCGGTTTTACTGAGGGCTAAATGGCCGGAACTGGCAGAACAAGGGTATGACTTACATGACCCTTTTTGTGGCGCTGGAACTTTAGTCATTGAAGCTGCGATGATGGCAGCGCAGATTGCTCCTGGTCTTTTACGACAAGATCAATCTTTCAGTTATTGGTCGGGACATGATGCTAGTTTATGGGAATCGCTAAGGGCTGAAGCTCAAAAAATGGTTAAACCCATAAGCGGCAGATTATTTGGATCTGACAGTGATGCTAAGGCGATTAGCATGGCCCTTGCTAATGCCGAGCGTGCGGGCGTATTGCCTCTGGTCGCCTTTGAAAATCTGGCAGTAAACGACGCTAAGCCACTGTCAGAAAAAGGCTTGGTCGTGTCTAATCCACCTTATGGCGAACGATTAGGTGATGAGACGCAATTGATCCCGGTCTACAAACAATTAGGTCTTAATCTGCATGCGAATTACCAAGGTTGGGTAGCTGCTATACTTACCTCAAATCCGATGCTGGCTAAGGCAATTGGTTTACGCGCCACTAAGCAATACACCGTATTTAATGGTGCCTTGGAATGTAAACTGTATTGCATCTCGATTAGTGCTGAGAATGAGTTGAAAGGCACTATGATGAGTTCGTTAACACCTAATGCACAGATGTTGCTTAATCGATTAGAGAAAAATTACACCCATTTAAAAAAATGGGCGAAGAAGAATGCTATTTCTTGTTACCGTGTTTATGACGCTGATCTTCCTGAATATGCGTATGCTATCGATCTTTATAATGATTATGCTGTTCTACAGGAATATACCGCGCCAGCAAGTATCCCAGCACACAAGGCTGAGAAACGAAGTTTAGAGGTTATGCAAGTGGTACCTAGGGCATTGGGAATTGATCCCGATAAACTCGTGGTTAAGCAGCGTAAGCAACAAAAAGGGACTAGCCAATATCAAAAGCTGGATAAAACCAGCCATGCAATGAGCGTGACGGAAGGTCAGGCTAAATTACAAATTAATCTCTACGATTATTTAGATACGGGTTTATTTTTAGATCACAGACCCCTACGTCTTCGCTTTGCAGAGTTAAAACCGGGCACCAAATTTTTGAACTGTTTTTGTTACACGGCCAGCGCCAGTGTCCATGCCGCTCTTGCCGGTGCATTGACAACCAATGTGGACCTTTCGAATACTTATTTGCGCTGGGCTGAAGACAATTTTCGTTTAAATCGTTTGGATTTGAAAAAGCATCAATTTGTTCAATATGATTGCCGAGAATGGCTAACACTCTGTAAAGATAAATTTGATGTCATTTTTCTAGATCCACCTAGCTTTTCAAACTCGAAAAGAATGGCGGATACTTTAGATATTCAACGTGATCATTCTGCGTTGATTCATAGTGCAATGGCTTTATTAAATCCGCAAGGCGTACTGTATTTTTCAACCAACTTACGGCAATTTAAGCTGGATCAAGATTTACAAAAAGTGTATTCCATTCAGGATATTAGCGCGCAAACTATCGATCAAGATTTTAAAAGGGATGCGAAAATTCATCAGTGTTTTAAAATAGTACCTATGATAGACTAAATTCATTTTCATAGGGATATGTAAATGATTAATAAAGAAAAACTAATCCAGTCTGCGATGCTGGCCTTTATTGCCTTAGCTACCAGCCAATCAGCTAATTGTGCCGTCACCGAATCTGCGCCCACCACCGAACGCTGTTACGGTTTGGTGAGGGCTGGCATGAATGATTGTGCTACAGCTACCTCCTCTTGTGCTGGATCTTCTACTAAGGACAGTCAGGCAGATGCCTTCGTCTTAATGCCAATTGGACTTTGCGAGAAGCTTGTGGGAGGGCATCTACCTCCTTCTGAAAAAAAACCAGTCAGTTGATATAAACGGGTTAACCAATAACTATTAAACAGGGAGTTTATTATGTTACTAAAGATGCTACGTTCTATCTTCGCGGTCAGTGTTTTATTAGGCATAAATTTGCCTGCTTTGGCCGCTGAAAAATTAGTACTAGATGACACACACAGTTATGTGCTTTGGAAAATTAAGCATTTGGGTTTTTCGACCCAATCTGGAAAGTGGTATGTAAATGGTACAGTAACTTTGGATAAAGAAAACCCGCAAAACTCCAAAGTGGAAGCCACCATCAATATCGCTGATTTAGTTACAGGTCTACCGGAGTTGGATAAGCATCTTAAAGACAAATCTTTTTTTGATGTTGCCCAATTTCCAAAAGCAACCTTTGTTAGCGATAAAGTCGATGTTACAAGCGACACTACAGCTAAAGTACATGGTACTTTGAATCTACACGGTGTTTCAAAACCAGTTGTTTTAGATGTAACACTCAATAAAGTCGGTAAAAGTCCAATCAGTGATAAACCAACGGTTGGCTTTACAGCAACTACTGAATTAAAACGATCTGATTTTGGAATGAAAACTTTCTTACCTGATTTAGGCGATGAGGTCAGTATAGAGATTGGTGCTGAAGCCTCACCCGCAACTAACTAAGGGAATGTCATGCGCTTAAAAAACAGTGAACATCAATTTGGTCTAGTGGCTATTGTTCTGCATTGGTTTATGGCTTTGTTAATAATAGGCATGTTGGCAGTGGGTTTATACATGGTAACACTGCCTTGGGACTTGCAGAAATTAAAACTATACGGCTTGCACAAGGAATGCGGTTTTCTAGTTCTTGCCTTGGTGAGTTTTAGGTTTGTTTGGCGTCTGAGTAATATTATTCCAACTTTATCTATACCTTGGTGGGAAAAAACCATTGCCCTTTTAGTACACTGGGCTTTTTATGGCTTTATGTTTGCCATGCCTATAACGGGTTGGTTAGTCACCTCTGCTGCGGGTATTACGACCTCATTTTTTGGATTATTTACCATTCCTAATTTAATTGGACCCAATAAAGAGTTGTTAGAGTTATTCGAGATGGCGCATCAATGGATAGCATACGGTTTAATACTAACTATCTTGTTACATACTGCGGCTGCACTAAAGCATCACTTTATTGATAGAGACGATATTTTAAAAAGGATGATTTCATGGAAATAAAACCTTACTTAGCAGCTGCACTCTTACTCTGCCCATTATTGGGTTTTGCAGTGCCTCCGCATTGGCAAATTGATCCGGCCAAAAGTGAGCTAAGTTTTACAGGAACACAAAATGGCGCGCCTGTTAAGGGAGCGTTTAAAACCTTTTCTGGAGATATTCAGGTAGATCCTAATGATCTCAAAAACAGTAGTTTTTCTATTATTGTGGATATTAACTCAATCAGTGCTTCTTATGGTGAGGTTAAAACAACCCTAATCACTCCAGATTGGTTTAATGTCAAACTGTTCCCAAAAGCGGAATTTAAATCAACCAAGATAGTTAAAACTGGCGAGAATTCCTATCAAGCAGAAGGCCTGTTGACGATACGTGATAAATCACAACCTGCAACCCTAATCTTTACTGCAAAACAACCTGATGCCAATAATGGAACTGTTGAGGGCAGCACTGTGATCAAAAGAACAATGTTTGGTGTTGGTCAGGGTGAATGGGCGTCAACAGATGCAGTTAAGGATGAAGTTACGGTTAATTTTAAAGTGTCTGCGGTGCGTAAATAAACAGTAGAGAGGGAACAGCCCAAACCTTAACAGGTAATAGGCTGTTTCACTATGCTTAGGCCTTAGGCTCTTTCTTTGCTTTTTTATGTTTTTCTTCGGAATGACCGTAAATTTGTTCTTTGAGCGGTTGCATTAAGCCTGCCATAAATAGAAGTTCTGCAGTTATAAACAGAGGCGCGATAAAGGCTTGGCAGAAATTATCCATGAATGCAGGTTTTTTGCCCTCAATGAAATGGCCGTAAAACTGCAGTCCCCAACCAACGACAAAAGTAATGATAAAAGCCCAAATACCTAGTTTGGTAGGGCCTGCAGAGCTGAATAAATTCGCGATCCACAGCAAAATTAATAAAACGGGAGTGAGTGCTAAACTAAGCTGCCAGTTGAGTCTATAGTAGTAAATTAGGACTGCTAATGTAGTTAAACAAGCAAGGCTTGTACCGAATACACCTGGAACAATAATTTTTACAAAGCCTAAAAAAATCATCAAAGACAGAATTATGATGGGAACACCGGCCATGTGGGTGTATCGTGTCATTATGTTTCTATGGTATGTAGCGTATTCCTGGGCTTGTTCAATAAACGATTTCATATCCTTAGTCCTTTTAATTGTCCTTATCAAACCATAGCACAAGAATGGAATTATCGCCAAAGGGTGTAAAAAGGGTAGGGTTGATTTGGGTATGAATACTCGAATTGCGCAGTGCCGTAGGTTGGACCATTACCCAACCTACGGCACTGCTTTAATTAACGCTTAGCGTTTTTTACGCAAATAATGCATTAATTTGAGAGGAGAAGGGTTTTCTTCGTCGGTTAGCAAGGCAATAGCGACGTAATCTTGGCTGCCAGTATCATACACACAGACCGAGTTGCCTTCGTCGTCTTCTTCAGTTGATGGATTACCGGATAGAGTAGATAACAATTCGTTACCCTCTTCTAATGCTTCCTCATCAGAATCTGCACCTACTGGACCTAGTAAGAAAACCCAAGTAGAAGTGGATTCGTATTGGCTTATGTTATAGGTAAGATACATGCCTTCAAGGATTTGAGCTGACATTGTTAGCCCTTGAGATTGTATGGCGCCTACACTTGGGCATTCATCTGCTGCGCCCTTCATGGCAAAAGACGAGCTTGCGAGCACTAAAGCACCAACAAAAGTAGCCAGTTTCGTTTTAAACATGATACATCTCCTTATACACCTGCAATGAAAGTAACTAGTTGGGTCAATATTCCAAATAGTTACCAGTAAAAAATACTTTGTGAGACTAACAAGAGCAGTTTGTTGATGCAACAATTTTTTTTACAATTGTCTAAGCATCGAGCGTGTATTTAGCAAGAATAAACAAAACGTTACCATTCGGCTGATCCCCCGTAGTTCCTGGAATATATGTGGCGGAAAGGGTTATTTTTTTATAAAAAATGGAAGCCCACGGTAGAAGTCCTGGGAAGGGTATGCGGTGAATGATATCCGCCCGTGAGGTAAGAAATAGGGAGTAGCCCAAACCTGCTTTGAGATTTTGCGTCAAATTCGCTACTTTTAGATAGGAATAACCTGCTGTTGGTTCAAAACTACTGTGGGAGTCGAGAAAGGTAATAATGGATAGTTGATGATAATTCCCCTTTTCATCAAAAAAACCCTTACCAATACCACCACCCCATGCAGTTTCATTAAAATGTCTAGCTTTTTCTTTATCGTAAGTAAATCGGTTATGCCAGGCATAACCGGTGAAGTACAGATCCGTGTTTCCCTCAGTTATTATTTGATCGAGGCGATGACAGAATTTTTTGAAAGGGGATAACCAATGACCACAACCAAAGGTCGACTGATCAGCAAAAGTGGCGAAAGAGAGTAATAGTAGCAAACAAATAGTGAGTCTTTTCATTGAAAAATTAACCTTATTGGGGTTTCTCCCAATACTATTTTAGTGTTAGAGTCATATTGTATAAGGTTTTAGTTAATTGGATGTTAACCCGATTTTAATATTAATTCAGGAAGTGATAGGCCGAGTTAATAGTTGAAGTCATAAACCTAAAAAGGGAATACTATCATGGACCTGTTCCGCAAAAAAGACATAGTTCATTCCGCAGATAACGAATCACATCTTGCTAAATGTCTAACTGCTTTCGATCTCACCCTCCTGGGTATTGGTGCAATTATAGGTGCGGGAATATTTATTTTAACGGGAATAGTTGCTGCAACCCAAGCGGGTCCTGCAATTGTTTTTTCCTATATTGTGGCTGGATTTGCCTGTGCATTTGCAGCGCTTTCCTATGCTGAACTTTCTGCGTCTATTGGTGGCTGTGGAAGTGCCTATGGGTATGCCTATGCAGGGTTTGGGGAATTGTTAGCATGGATAGTCGGTTGGGATTTATTGTTAGAGTATTCTATTTCCGTTTCCGCCGTATCTGTGGGCTGGAGTAGTTATGCCAACGATTTTTTAACGTCTCTAAAGGTCCATATTCCTACTGCTTTTTTACATGGACCCTTAGACGGAGGCCTTCTAAATGCACTGTCTTTTTCTATCATAGCTGCGTTAACGGTTTTATTAATCATCGGTGTAAAATCTAGTACGCGATTTAATAATGCCATGGTCTTAATTAAACTCACGGTAATTTTTATTTTTATCGCGATTGCTAGTTCAGAGGTCCGTGTAGAAAACTGGTCTTCCTTTATGCCCTTTGGCTGGGCTGGAGTAATGAAGGGCGCCTCATTAATATTCTTTGCTTACGTGGGTTTTGATGCTGTGTCTACTGCTGCAGAAGAGGCGATTAATCCGCAACGTGATTTACCCATTGGTATCATAGGATCTTTACTAATCTGTACCGTTATCTACATAGTTGTTGCGGGTTTGCTCACAGGGATTGCACATTATTCTACTCTCAATGTAGCTTCACCGATTAGCCATTCTTTGCTTGTACTAGGATATAAGGTTGCAGCAGGGCTTGTAGGTGTTGGGGCAATAGCAGGCTTAACCACTGTAATGTTGGTATTGTTTTATGGTTTAACACGTGTCTTTTTAGCCATGGCCCGTGATGGATTGTTGCCACAATATTTCGCCAAAACTAGTGATACCACCAAAACTCCAGTGCGAATTATTTTAATATGCGGTACTTTAATGGCTTCCTTGTCTGCCATGGTGCCCATCAGTGATTTGGCGGAGTTGGTAAATATAGGGACTTTGTTTGCTTTCATCATAGTCTGTGCAGGGGTCTTGTATTTACGTTACGCCAAACCTGAAATGCCCAGACCCTTTAGAACACCCGGATTACCTTTTGTGCCGGTGTTAGGGATCCTAAGCTGTTCCTATTTAATTGCCAATCTACCTTGGATTACCATGGTGCGTTTTGTAGTATGGATGGCTGTGGGAATAGTGGTGTACTTTTTCTACAGTAGAACCAATAGTAACTTAAGTACACATAAAGTGTTGGTAACTGAATAACAGGTCCCAGAATGAAAACCTAGATTAAGTTATTGCCGATTCTAGGTTTTCATTGCCAGTACAACATAATGGCGCCAGAGACTATTGCTGCCGCTGGTATAGTAAGTAGCCAAGATAAAAAGATTCGTCTTAACACCTTCCAATGTGCTCCTCCAATTCCTGATACCAAACCCGAACCCGCAATAGCACCTGTAACAGTATGGGTTGTTGATACTGGAACTCCAAATTCAGTCGCTGCGAAAATGGTAAGGGCTGCGCCAGTCTCCGCAGCACTGCCTTTCAAGGGGTTAAGTTCAGTGATTTTAGTCCCCATAGTGTGAATTATGCGCCAACCTCCAGCTAGAGTTCCTAGACTGATTACTGCGTGACAGGAAATAACCACCCAAAAGGGGATGTAGAAGGGGCCATCTAACCAGGAAGCAGAAAACAACAGAATGGCAATTATTCCCATAGTTTTTTGGGCATCGTTACCCCCATGCGTTAAACTCAGCAGGGCTGAAGAGACTAATTGCATTCTTTTAAAAAGAGTATGACGCTGGTCTTCTGTTTTATGTTTAAATAAATGCATAAAAAAATAGGTGAGGATAAAGCCTATTGAAAGACCTAGAATAGGAGAGATAAAAATACCTATCCCTACCTTAACAAACCCTACAATTTTCAAGCTAGTAAAGCCACCTTTAGCAATCGCAGCACCGGCTAATCCGCCAATTAAGGCATGCGAAGAGCTTGATGGAAGGCCATAATACCAGGTTACCAAATTCCAAAAAATTGCACCAGCAAGCGCTGCAAAAATAAACAGAGCGTCAACTAAGTTGGTATCAATCAGACCACTACCTATCGTTTTAGCAACCATTAAATTAAATACCATAAAGGCAATAAAATTAAAGAAGGCAGCCCATAAAACAGCTTGTCTAGGAGTTAGAACTTTAGTAGAAACGATGGTTGCGATGGAATTCGCTGCATCATGGAACCCATTGATGAAGTCGAAAATATAGGCAATTAAGATAACAAAAATAATAAAGACACTGTGGTTATCCATCCATAGATTCCTTGTGTTATAAGTAGTAACTAGTTTTTGTCATCAATTTAGATACGATACTCATTAATTCTTTTACCACAAAAGGCAGCTCTATTGCACCTGCTTCTATTGCCGCAGCAGCATGATGTTCTTCATCTGCTTTCATGCTTGCCAAAATCACTTGTGTTTTTTTATCCTTAGAAGATATGCCTTCTAGATGCTGTTGTAAATGCCTGCTAACTTGTCTTTCCGTTTCAGCAACAAAACCCAAGCTAATTTTATCGCCGGCAATGCCCGCTAAAGCTCCAATACAAAAGGATCCGCAATACCATAGGGGATTTAAGCGACTAGGTTGACTACCAAGTTCCTGTAAGCGTTCCTCGCACCAGGCTAGGTGGTCGACTTCTTCCGCAGCGGCTTCGCTCATTTGCTCTTTAATATGCGTTAGTTGCGCGGTTAATGCTTGGCCTTGGTAGAGCGCCTGGGCACAGACTTCGCCTGCGTGGTTAACACGCATTAACCCTGCAGTGTGTTTCTTCTCAACTAAACTCAGGCTGCTTTCAGTAAGTTCACATGCAGGTGATTTACGGTTAGGAACTCTTACTTTAGGAGGTAGCAAAGTCCTGAGAGTATTGTCCACTTCATTAATTACACTATCAAGAAAGGTCTTTGTTAGCATTAGACAAATCCAACCCATTGATTCAGTTGGTGAATTAGTTCATCGACCCCTTCTTTTTTTAATGATGAGAAGGATTGAACGCTAATTAAATGACCTGCTAATTCATAGTGTTTGCGAACTTTAAGGACACAATTTTTTACCTCACTACGGCTTAATTTATCGGCTTTAGTCAATAGAATGTGCACCGCTAATTGACGATTAAGAGCCCAATCAATCATCATTTGATCCAAATCCTTTAATGGATGGCGGATATCCATGAGTAAAACCAATCCTTTGAGACTTTCTCTGACTTCCAAATAATGGGCTAAGTGCTTTTGCCACTCCAGTTTGACCTGCAGGGCAACTTTAGCATAGCCATACCCTGGTAAATCGACTAAACGTCTTTCTTCATCCAAAGAAAAAAGGTTTATTAATTGGGTTCTTCCCGGTGTTTTACTGGTGCGTGCAAGATTTTTAATACCTGTTAAACAATTTAATGCACTAGATTTGCCAGCATTAGATCGTCCTGCAAAGGCTACTTCATAACCCACATCGGGTGGTAATTGGTCAACTTTTGCTGCACTTTTAATGAATACTGCTTTAGAATAGGGGTTTGCTAACATGATTAATCATTACATTTAGGTGATTTTGACTTGTGAAGTGTACCATTAATTCATGACTTTATGCTGAGTAGTAGATGAAAAAATTAGCAATTATTGTGCTTTTATACCTTCCATTAGTGGTTTGTGCACAAAAAACACCATCAGCCATTGAAAAAAAAGTCCTGGTTTGCGGTGCTTGTCATGGACAAACGGGTGTTAGCCCTAAACCGCAATGGCCTAATTTAGCCGGTCAGCATGTACGTTATTTTGTAAAACAATTAAAAGACATGCAAGCAGGCACTCATCGTAATGCCCCTACTATGACAGCCTTTATAGTAAAGCTAAATGATAAGGAAATTGATGAAATGGCAGCGTACTATGCTAATATACCTATCGCAAAAGGTATCACTCCCCAAAAATTGGTAAAACGTGGCGAGCAACTCTATCGGGGGGGTGACTTTGAAAAGCAGATAACGGCCTGTATTGCCTGTCATGGTCCGCAAGGATTAGGAAACGATCAAGCTGGGTTCCCCGTGCTTGCTGGGCAGCATAGCTACTACACAGTGTTGCAATTACAAGCCTATAAAAAGGGGCAGCGAACTAATGATCTCAGTCATGTCATGCAATCTATTACAAATAGAATGAGTCATGATGATATGGAAGCGGTCGCTCATTATATTGAAGGTTTACATTAAGGAACTGTAGAGATGTTAAAAAAGTTATTAAGTATATTGGTTCTTCTCCCAGCGATGGTATTCGCGGCAGATTTCACCGAAGGTAAAGATTTTCAAATTATTGCTAATGCTGCTGATAGTAAGTTAAAAGGTCCTGCAGTGACTGAATTTTTTAGCTATGGTTGTCCATGGTGCTACAAAATGGAAGCTCCTTTTAATGCATGGGTAGGTAAGCTCGGTAAAACGGTAAAAATGGAAAGAGTTCCAGTTGTCTTCAAACCCAATTGGGAGCTATATGCGAAAGCCTACTATACGGCCAAAACTTTGGCTCTAGGTGAAAAATTTAATGTGGTTATGTTTAAAGCTATTCAAGATGAGAAACAATCGCTATCCACCAAGCAAGCGATGATAGATTTCTTTGTCGCCCATGGCGTTGATAAAGAGGTCGCTAAAAGTGCCTTTGAAAGTTCCCCAACCATTGATATGCGAGTGAATAATGGCATGGCTTTGATGGCACATTATCAAATCAATGCAGTACCTGCTTTTGTTATCAACAATAAATACAAAACAGATTTGCAGATGGCTGGAAGTCCCGAGCGCTTGTTTCAAATCATGGACTATTTAGTGAGAAAATCTTAATAATGATACATGCTGTATCCGTCTAAATCTAAGACGGATACAGATTACAAACCCTTCCCAGGGTTTTCTAAACTTAATATTCCCGTATTAAAATCATAAGCAAAAATCTCTGCATAGCGACCCCAGTCAATCATGGTGCGCAATACTCTATCGGCTTCTTTTTCACTTAAATAGTCTTCTAACTTGCTCAAGAAGCGTTCTTCAGATACACGATGCCCTGCCTTTTCATCCAATACACGACGAATGTACCGAGCGAGAGGTACTTTATCTAATAAGATATGGGCAAATAACTGCTTACGTTCTTGTAAATCTGCTTCAGAAAATTGTTTCCCTAAATCACTTAACTGAATATCCCCAGCAGATACCTTAGCAAAACCCAATATTTCTAGGGTTTCGAGAATAGGGAATAGATCGTCAATATTCATCATGAGCTCATCGGCAAGCTCTGGTAAATCAATCCGTTCTTCGAAGGATTTCATGGTTTCTATGAGGCCCGATAACTCAGAGGGCTCCACGTCAGGTAAGCGATAACCTAAACCGATTTGCCGTTCCCTTTGCGCGCGTTTTGCCTTTTCTTTAGGGCCTGTAGTCATGAGAGTATAGATTTTATCAACCAAGGCATGAAATTCTGGGGTATCAGGATCGCGTGGTTGAGGTAAGGTAACGGGTAATTCAGCACGTATATAACCTGGATCATTGCCGAAAATTACTATCCTATCAGCTAGTGTCGCAGCTTCTTCAATATTATGAGTAACCAACAAGATTCCATTAGTGTTGGTTTTTTTCTCTTTCCATAATTCCAATAAGTCAGATTTTAAGTTTTCAGCGGTTAGTACATCAAGTGCTGAAAAGGGTTCATCCATAAGTAATACATCGGGATTGATCACCAAAGCTCTTGCAAAACCTACGCGTTGACGCATACCACCGGATAACTCTTTAGGGAAAGCAGATTCGAAACCGTCCAACCCGATGATATCGATTGCTTCAATGGCCCGGTGCCTACGCTCTTCGCGGCTAACACCTTGTGCTTCGAGTCCTAGCTCCACATTTTCCAAGACATTAAGCCAGGGCATAAGTGCGAAGGATTGAAAGACCATAGCAATCCCCGCAACAGGTCGCGTTACTGGCTTGCCCCTATAGGTTACAGTACCACTTGAAGGCGCAATAAGGCCTGCTATGATTCGTAAAAGGGTTGATTTACCAGAACCTGACTTTCCCAGTAGGGCAACTATTTCACCTTCTTGTAATTTAAAATTAACGTCTTCAAGCACTAATAAATCCTGTGCCGATGCTTTTTTAAAAGACTTGGTTAAATTTTCTATGGTGATAATGGTTTCAGTCATAGTGGCCTCAATTAAAATTAAAACGCTCTTCAGCTAGTCGATAAAGGGGGCGCCAAATGAGGTGATTAAACGCCAAGACATAGACACACATCATAGCAGTACCCAATGCAATTTTAGGGAAATCGCCTGATGTAGTACTGGCTTGGATATATTCTCCTAAACCTGTAGCCGTAAGTGTGGTATTACCCCAACTGACCGATTCTGCAACAATACTGGCGTTCCACGCACCCCCGGCAGCAGTAATAGCTCCGGTAATATAAAAAGGGAAAATACCTGGCAATGCCAATCTTTTCCACCAAATCCATCCACTTAAACCAAAATTATCCGCGGCCAAATACAAGTCACGAGGAATGCGTGAAGCTCCGGCAATTACGTTAAATAAAATATACCATTGAGTGCCCAGAATCATGAGTGGAGTGACCCATATTTCAACGCTGAGTTTAAATTGCACTATGGCAATGACGAATAAGGGGTAAAACAAATTGGCTGGGAAGGCCGCGACAAATTGAATAACGGGTTGGATTTTTTGTGATAGGCGTGGTCTCAAGCCAATCCAGACGCCCACAGGTATCCATACCAAGGAGCTCAGCACTATTAGTACAATAACGCGAGTACCAGTGGCTGCACCGAGGAAAAAAACGTGAATAATATCTGAAACTTTCAGTTCAGCGAGGATAAATTTCAATAAAAACCACCCCCCGCACAAAATAGCTAACAGCACCAAACCACCCCAAATCCGGTCCCTACGCTTTTGTTTTTTAATGTCAATTTCTTTAAGGGCTTTAAGTTCACCAATTCGTAACCACCGAGCATTGACAAAACTATCTGTAAAAACAGCCATCGCACCGGTAAGACGTTTCATGAGACGGCTACCACGGATTAAGTCAATCAGCCAGGATTGGTATTCTGATTCATCGGGAGATTGCTCAACTTTAAATTTTTCTGACCAAGCAATTAAGGGTCTAAATAAGATTTGATCGTATAAAAAAATGACTATCACCATGGTTAGAATGGCATAGCCAACCGCTTGAATGTCCTTCTGTGCAATAGCAAGGGCGATATAAGAACCAATCCCTGGTAAGCGAATATTTTGATGCGCAACTGAGATAGCTTCAGAGAGGACCACGAAAAACCAGCTGGCGGACATGGAGATCATCATATTCCATAACAGTCCCGACATAGAAAAGGGGACTTCAACTTTCCAAAATCTTTGCCAGGCTGACAGGCGAAACATGGCAGATACTTCGCTTAAATCATAGGGTAAGGTTTTTAATGATTGATAAAATCCAAAGGTCATATTCCACACTTGAGCACAAAAAATTGCGAAAATAGAGGCGCATTCTGGACCCAGTAAACTATTAGGAAATAAGTGAATAAAGCCAGTAACCGTGATTGATAGAAAGCTTAAAACTGGAATGGATTGTAAAATATCGATAGCCGGAATGATAATTTGTTCAGCTCGGCGATTTTTAGCTGCTAAGGCACCAATAACAAAAGTGAACAGCAGGGAAAAAATTAAGGCAATAAAAAGCCGTAAAACAGTACGTAGCGCATAAAAGGGGAGGTTGGAAGGAGCGAGAGAAATGGCAATTTGATCCCCTAATTGGTAAGGGGTTGCCATTTGTGAGCCTGCCCATCCTAAAAAGAAGAGCACTGCAAAGATTAGGATAAGCAACAGCATATCCCAGCGATTAATGAATCGCCCGACTTTATCAGGGCTAGCAAAGTAAAAACGATTGTTAAGCACAATGCCCCCCTTTATAAAAAACAGCTTTAAATGACCTCTATAAAATAACACAAAATCTGTGCAATCGCAGCAAACACAGGTGTGTTATTTAAAAGAGCAAATAAATTGAACTATTCTTGTTGCGACGTGTCTAACTTTACGAGCATTCTCCCCTGGGTGCTCCGCCCCGCATCCCCCCTCTTTTTGCGGGGCCGTGTTTGAATTCAAATTTCAAACACACATTTTGCCCCGGTATTGCTACCGGGGATTTTTTTATCTGCAAAAAATGATTACACTCAAGGTAGTTAGATAAATAATGGGAAAATAGTAATGAATAAAAAAAACCAGTTTCTATCTGGAGTAATTCTTTTTCTGGTAGCAAAATTATCTTTTGCTGCAGCGGGACCGGCGCCCATAGCGGTATGGGCCAATGAGGCTATAATTGCCACTTACAGTTATGATTACAAAAATTACCTTCAAGAACAAAAGGATATTGCCAAATACTTCACATCTGCGGGTTGGATTGCCTATACCAAAGCATTGAATGACTCAAAACTACCTGAGTCGGTGCAAAAAAATGCCTATTATGTTAGTGCAGTGGCAACGCATCCCGCTGCAATAGTGACTTTGGACCCCGAAAATTGGCAAATTACCATGCCTATTTTAGTCGTCTATAAAAATCCCCAATACGAGCAGCAGCAAAGTTTAAAAGTGGTGATCAGTGTTTCTGCGGTGCCGTCAGGCCAAGGTGTGCGTGGACTTGCGATAACCAATTTACGTGCAACCGTTACAGAGCCTCCTTGCGAGTGCAAAGCTAAAGCGGCAGTAAATGGTAAATCATCAACCCCAACTGTAAAACCATAAGACCTGCGATTAATAGCAATATTACCGTTAATTTGATTGGCATTGTTATGTCCAATGCGGACTGCTCGGGCTTATTAGGATTATAAAAGACTTCAATATCTGTATTTTCTTGATAAGCCATAGCTGCTTTGTATGCAACATTGCGAGAATATTTACTGTTAGGGTTATTGTGTGCGGTGTCTAAAAATAAGTATTCGCCCACTAAATCTTTATCATAGACTTGATAAGTGTATTGAATTTTAGGCCATAGTCTTGAGCCCACCTCAGTCCACTCGCAACTAGTAATTCGGCCTTTTGTTTTTAACCAGGTTCGAGTGCGGGTTAATTCATAGCGGTCACGCCAAAAATGCCAGAACATTGTTATTAAAAAAATTAGCCAAATAAAATCTATAATCCATTTTGAAGAGCCAAGACCCATTGATCAATTCCCTGCGACTTAAAACATTAATTATAGTACGAAAAATCAGAGAGGAAATCTCGCAAAATTACTCCCAATAGGTATAATCACCTCCAATATGGGAAAAAAAAAGGAAGCGCAATGATTGCTAAAACACCACTTCACGCCACGCATATTGAATGTGGCGCAAAAATGGTTGATTTTCATGGGTGGGATATGCCGTTACATTACGGTTCTCAACTCAATGAACACCATCAAGTACGACAAGACGCAGGTATGTTTGACGTCTCACACATGACTATCGTCGACGTGTTAGGTGCGGGTGGACGTCAATTTCTGCGCAAGCTTTTAACCAATGATGTGGATCAATTAGATCACAATGGCAAAGCCGTATATAGCTGTATGTGTAATGAGCATGGCGGCATTATTGATGACTTAATCGTTTATCAACGGGCTTCCGATAATTACCGTATAGTATTAAACTCAGCTACCCGTGAAAAAGACATGGCCTGGATTCGTGAGAAAAGTGCTGGCTTTTCGGTGGGATTACAAGAGCGTCATGAATTAGCCATGATTGCCATCCAAGGTCCGAATGCAATTGCCAAGACTCTTACTGTTCTTACCCCTGCACAGATTGATGCTGTAACTACACTAACACCTTTTGAATGTGTCGATGTCGATAACTGGTTTTTTGGCCGTACAGGCTATACCGGTGAAGATGGTTTTGAAATGATATTGCCACGTGAGTTCATCGTTTCCTTTTGGCATGATTTATTATCTGCTGGTGTTAAACCTTGCGGGCTTGCAGCGCGTGATACATTACGCCTCGAAGCAGGTATGTTGCTTTATGGTCAAGATATGGATGAAACGACTACGCCTTTGGAGTCAGGATTATCCTGGACTGTTAAATGGGAACCGCAGGATCGTAACTTCATCGGAATGGGTGCTTTATTCTCTCAAAAACGCGATGGTCTTAAGAAAAAAATGGTAGGACTCACCTTAATGGATAAAGGCATCATGCGCAGTGGGCAGCGTGTTGTCATTGAAGGTTGTGCGGATGGCATTATTACGAGTGGTACCTATTCACCAACCCTTGAGCAATCAATCGCTCTGGCTCGTGTGCCTATGGCAACTGGCGATGAAGTAATGGTGGAAATACGCGGTAAATTATTGCCTGCCAAAGTAGGTAAACCACGGTTTGTAAAACAAGGGAAAGCGATTTAACCCCATTTACTATTCAATCTATAAAAATAATAAGGATACAACATGAAAGATTTGAAGTTCACTACAACCCACGAATGGTTACAAACAGGTAAAGATGAAGTGACAGTTGGGATAACAGATCATGCGCAACAACTTTTAGGGGACATGGTTTTCGTTGAGCTGCCAGAAGTGGGTTCGATTGTGAAACTTGGCGATGAATTAGGTGTTGTCGAATCGGTGAAAGCTGCCTCAGATTTTTATGCACCTATCGGTGGTGAAGTCACAGCGATTAACGATGCGGTAGTTGAAAATCCAGCCTTAGTGAATAGTGCTCCGTATGCAGAGGGTTGGTTGGTAAAGATCAAACCAAGTCAACTTGCAGAGATTGATAAATTGCTAAATGCTGACCAATACCAAAATGAGATTGCTGAGGAAAATTAATTATGCCGTTTATTCCACACACTGCAAAAGATACTGAAGAAATGTTGGCAGCGATTGGTGCACCAGACATCCACGCCTTATTCGATGAAATTCCAAAGTCATTACAGTACGCAGGTTTTCAGACTATGCCTCGCGGCCTCAATGAAATGGACATGCTTAAAGAAGCACAGACCTTAGCTAGCCAAAACCGTAATGGGCTTTGTTTTATTGGTGCAGGTTGTTACGACCACCATATTCCTGCGGTAGTGTGGGATATTGCTTCGCGAGGCGAATTTTTAACCGCCTACACACCTTATCAAGCAGAGGCGAGTCAAGGAACTTTGCAGTTATTGTACGAGTACCAGACAATGATTTGCGAGCTTACCGGTATGGAAGTTGCGAATGCATCTATGTACGATGGAGCAACTGCTTTAGCAGAAGCGGTGTTGATGGCAGTTCGTGTGAATAAACACAGTAAAACTAGCCGTGTTTTGATTGCAGGAACAGTCCATCCTTTCTACCGCGAAACCATTGAGACTGTAGTAAGCAATCAACATATTGAGGTAATCACACTTCCCTTTGACCCTCAGCAGGGCATCACTGCGTTGAGTGCCTTAGATCAATATAAGGGTGAAGACATAACCGCTTTAGTCATTGCGCAGCCAAACTTCTTTGGGTGTTTAGAGCAAGTTGATAAATTAACCGATTGGGCACAAGCAAATAATACTATTAGCGTTGCCTGTGTTAATCCAGTGTCCTTAGCTTTGTTTAAACCACCAGCACTTTGGGGACAGCAAGGAGTGGATATTGTTTGTGGGGAGGGACAACCCTTCGGATCTCCCATGGCCTCCGGCGGACCTTACTTTGGATTTTTAAGCACACGTATGGCTCATGTAAGACAGATGCCAGGTCGTTTAATAGGATGTACTATTGATAAAGACGGTAAACGTGGATTTAGCCTAACTTTACAAGCACGTGAACAGCATATTCGTCGTGCAAAGGCGACATCTAATATTTGTACCAACCAAGGTCTACTGGTCACCGCTGCAACCATCCACATGAGTCTTCTTGGTGCAGAGGGCTTACGGCAAGTAGCCAATCAATGTCACGAAAATACCCATGAACTAGTAGATGTTTTAACGCAAATCGATGGGGTAGAAAAAGTATTCAGCGCACCTTTCTTCCATGAATGCTTGTTGCAATTAAGTAGACCTGTTGAGGATGTACTTAAAGAATTATCCGACGCAGGAATCGCAGGAGGCTTTGCTCCAAATACCTATTATTCTTCACTGACTAATACCTTATTAGTTTGTGCTACAGAAATGCGTACGCAAGAGGATATTTCTAATTATGCTAAGGCGTTGACCGTCATCATGTCTAAAAGAGGTGCCTAATGTTTCTAGTGCAATTAACATATAAAACTCCAATCAACGAAGTGGATAAATACTTGCAAGCTCATCGTGAGTTTCTTGATTATCATTACAAACAGGGCTTATTGGTGGTCTCAGGACCGATGAAACCTAGAACGGGCGGAGTTATCATTGCAGCGACCAATGATCGGGCTTTTTTAGAGTCAGTATTTAAAGAAGATCCGTATTATTTAGCAGAAATCGCGGAGTATCAATTTATTGAGTTCACCCCAGTAATGTATAGACCTGAACTCAAAGAACTTATTCAGAAAACGGAAGCCACATCATGTTGATCTTTGAACAATCACAAGAATCGCGCCAAGCAACTGCGCAAGCGCCAAAAATTACTAAGAGTAAATACCCAGTTCCTGCTGAATTTCAGCGTAAAAATCCACCACGGATGCCAGCTTGTTCTGAGTTACAGGTAGTTCGTCATTTTACCCGTTTATCACATAAGAATTTTTCTATAGATACCAATTTTTACCCACTTGGCTCTTGTACCATGAAATATAATCCACGTGGAGTCCATAAAGCGGCATCAATTCCTGGTTTTGCCAATCGACATCCACTGGCTCTTGAACAAGACAGCCAAGGTTATCTAGAAGTCATTTATCGCTTACAAAATAACATTGCGGAAATTACAGGGATGGAAGGGGTATCCTTAACTCCGATGGCCGGCTCGCAAGGTGAGTTCGCTGGTGTGGCGATGATCAAAGCTTATCATCAAGCCCGTGGTGATTCAGCTCGGGATGAAATCCTTATCCCTGATGCAGCACACGGTACCAATCCAGCGTCGGCTGTAATGTGCGGTTATAAAGTGGTTGAGATAGCCACTGCTGCAGATGGTGATATTGATTTAGAAGAGTTAAAAAGCAAAGTTGGACCTAGAACTGCAGGAATTATGCTAACCAACCCTTCAACTTTAGGTTTGTTTATGCGGCAAATTAAGGAAATCGCCAGCTTAGTGCATCAGGCCGGTGGACTTCTTTATTACGATGGTGCCAATTTGAATGCAATTCTGGGCAAAGTAAGACCAGGCGATATGGGTTTTGATGTGATGCATTTAAATCTTCATAAAACTTTTGCAACGCCTCACGGTGGTGGTGGTCCTGGTGCCGGTCCGGTTGCTGTAGGTAAGCGCTTAGTTCCATTCATGCCCTTACCCGTAGTGAAAAAAACAGAAACAGGTTTTGCTTGGGCAACACGTCAAGACTACCCCAAAAGTATAGGTCGTCTCTCTTGCTTTATGGGTAATGCTGGTATCTTATTGCGTGCCTATTTTTATATGCGTGTTTTGGGTAAAGAGGGTTTATTACGCGTATCTGAATATGCCACTCTTAATGCAAATTATTTGCTAAAGGAACTCACGAAAGTTGGCTTTACCCCTGCTTATCCAAGCCGTCGTGCGTCGCATGAATTTATCCTAACCCTGAGCCCTGAAAAGAAATCTTACGGGGTTAGCGCCATGGATCTTGCAAAACGTCTATTGGATTACCGTATCCATGCTCCAACAACCTATTTCCCTTTATTAGTTCCTGAGTGTTTATTGATTGAGCCTACAGAAACAGAAAGTAAAGAAGAAATGGATGGCTTTATTGCGGCAATGGGTAAAATTAGGGGAGAGGCGATCAATAATCCTGAATTATTGAAGGCTGCACCTCATACCTTACCAGTTAAGCGTTTAGACGATGTGAAAGCAGCAAGAGAACTCGATCTCAACTATTTCGCTGATTAATCCTAATCCTGCGCCTAAGGGCGCAGAGCCAAACCCGGGCTTCCTTCGGGCCATAAAAAGCACAGAAGGTTTGTTTTTGACCATTATTGGCGCTATAATTGCATTTTTTGTTTTAGGATTGACATTATGCCAAAGAAGAAATTGGTCGCCGAAGCTAAGCCTCAGGTAGATGCGAGCATTAATCTAGTAGTTGAGGGTAAAACCAGATCAAAAGCGAGCAATAAACCAACAGTTACGATTAAAGCCAAACCCAAAGCTGCTAGTGACCAACCGGTAGGTGCTGAATTTAAACCTAAGAAGAATAAAAATGTTAAAATCAAAGCAACGAAAATAAAAAAAATTGCGACTCAAGCTAAAGCCTCATTAACAGAGTTTGCTGCTCCTGATATTTCTGATTCGGAGACTGATTCCGAAAAGGAAAACACCGTTGGGGTTTCTTTGGAAGTTGAGAGAGTTAGCAGTCATTCCATTTTTTACCATAGTGATCCAGAAGATGATGTTGAACAAGAAGAAAAGGAACGCATTTTAGATCCAGAAAAAAGTGATGAAGACCGGATGCCTAGTACAGGGACCTTTTTTTCTCAAATATCACCAAGTAAAAGTAATTTGTTTTCCCCTCCGCCCAGATCCGAGCTTGCAGATGAGAGAACAAGGTATGAGCAATCGTTCTAACTAAACATACCCACTAAAAAGAATTGGTGTATACTAAATCGCAAGGGAATTAACACAATGCGATTAAATTGGAACATATAAGAACATTGCTTGCCAGGCAAGGCATTTACGATAAAACCGGCGCGATATGTGCGTACGAGCTCTTATACCGCAATGGTAATAGTGCCACTTCCGATGTAGACAATTTCAGTGCTTTATCGGGAGATGCGGCAACTTCTTCTGTGATTACGCAGCTCTTCACTAATCTAGATTTGGATTTAATAATCGGCGATAAACCAGCTTTTATTAATTTCACTCACAATCATATTATTCAGCAGATTCCAAGATTACTTCCCAAACACCGGATTGTGATCGAAGTTCTTGAAACTGTAGTGCTCGATGAACCTTTGATCGCCAGTTTAATTAATTTACACAAAAGAGGGTATCGAATTGCTTTAGATGATTTTGTTTTCAAAGAGGAAGCCGCTCCATTAATAGAAGTAGCCGATTATATAAAAATAGATGTATTGAATTTTAATAAGCAACAAATTAAAGAACAATTAGCTCCTTTGCAGGGTTATAAAGGAAAGTTCTTAGCAGAAAAAATTGAAGATAAAACTCAATTCCATACTTGTATAGATTTAGGTTTTGATTATTTTCAAGGTTTTTTTCTGAATAAACCGGATCCACAAAAAGGACAGGTTATAACAGAGAGTAAAGCCAATTTATTACAGTTATTGACCGAATTGAATAATGAAAGCGTGACAATCGATCGTATTGAAACCATCATTCTCCAAATTCCCAAGTTGAGTTATCGTATTTTACGTTTGGCCAATTCAGCCGCATTGTACAAAGGGAGATCGATTGATTCTTTATTGGATGCAATTTCACAACTAGGCTTAGTGCAAATACGCAATTGGCTAAGTCTTTTGATGCTTGCGAGCCTGGATGATTTGGCGCCGGATTTAATTGAGCGGACTTTAATTCGTGCAAAAATGTGCGAGTCACTGGCACAAGCAACCGGGTACAGAAACTCTCATCAAGCTTATACCGTAGGTATTTTATCGACGCTGGAAGGAATGCTTAATGAACCCATGGCATCCTTATTGAGTAAAATCCATCTTAGTGATGTACTCAACAATGCCTTACTGCATCATCAAGGTGAATTAGGGCAGATTTTAAAATTCGCCATTGATTATGAAGAGGCGAATTTTAAAGATTTAGAAAAATCGAATATAGACCCAGAAGCCTTAACTGAAGCTTATCTTGAGGGCATAGAATATGCCGGAACAATGATTAACCAAATGAATTAGTTCATGCTGGGCTTTTCAGCCCAACATGAACAATTACGCAGCTATTTCAACCCCAATTCAACCAACCTTTCGTACAAATACTGCTTAGCAGTTTTTTCAGGTGATAATTGCACCTTTGGATTGGGATGCAAAAATAAGGGCATTGATAGTCTAGCCGAACGGCTATTATCTGGATTGACAACTCTATGAGTGGTAGAGCGGTAATAATTTTCGGTGGCGAGCGCTAACATATCACCGATGTTCACCACTATGCTTTCTTTCGTACAAGGCACTTCATGCCATTTATCAAAGTTATCCTTCACCTGTAAACCTGAACTAGTAGCGCCCACCAATAAGGTGATGAGATTAATATCTTCATGAGCTGCTGCACGAACAGCACCGACCGGTTCATTTCCGGACAAGGGGGGGTAATGTAAAATGCGTAACATGGTTTGATCACCGTCCTCTAACATTTGCGATAGGGGCATGGATAAACGGTCAGCAATGGCTTGGGGTAACTCTTCCTGCAACCAACCTAATAAAGTAACGGCTAATTGCGAGAGTTGATGGTACAGTTTCTGAGTATTTTTGCTCATAGATGGTGGGAACTGGCCCCATGGATAATATTGGAAGAATTCTTTCAAGTCTTTAACTTCTGCGCCCTTAGCTTTTTCTGAAATGGATGCTGGGAAAAAACCGTCTTGTGTCTCGACAATAAATTGATAATTATTTTTGTCATCACCATGAAAAAAATCCATCCACTCACTATAAATCGCATCAATCAGTTGACCATCAATAGGATGATTTTCTAAAACTGCAAAACCAGTGTGGTGCAAGGACTCGGAAAATAAACGCACAGAGTTTGGTTGCTCAAAATCAACTTTTAATACATTCATGGGGAACTCCAAGGAATTTTTTTGTAAAATTACTATTAAACGGTTTTTAAAACAATAGCTGTAATAATTTCACTAAGACGCTCAGTAATTACTGAACGCATTGTTGAATGCCTTATTCTTCAACAAAAATTGGTAACTTTATGAAATTTAACTTATTTTTTTATAAAAAGTCTTTGCTATTGAAAAGAAATAAGTTATAACTCTCTTACCTGGTCCAAGGATTGGCCGGTGAGGGTGTTTGGCCAGCGTCACAGAAATGCAACGACGCTGCGTTAACTATTTTTTCACGGAGCGAGAAAATGAATAGTAAAGTGTTTTCACAACGCTTTAATCGAGAGCTATCTGCTCTAGGATTTCCAGAAGAACTAACCGAAAAAATCAAAGCGGTATCCAAAGTATTTGGTGTAACTCGCCACTTAGCGAATGCTATGATTTTTGGTCACATCTTACCAGGAAGTGAGCAACTCGATAAAATTGCTGAGATTTTAGAAGTTTGCCCCCAATGGTTAGGTGGTGCGACAGAGAGGAAAAAAGCCTATCCAGGACGTGAGATGGCCGAGTCTGTGTAATTATAGGTAATGCAACTGAATTTGTGATATACTTCTGCGTACTAGACGGCGTTTGAATTAGTTGGGCAAGTTTGCCGCAAACGCCTTTATTACACAGGTTAACTATCATGGAATGCTTAAGTTTTTGCATTGCTAAAACCATAGATTTATCGCGTTTAGACACGTATTTTAAACAAACTCCCGCAGAATTTACCTCCGTAAAAACCCGGGACGTTATCAAATTGAATCCTTCCAAAAATAAGGATCACACCATTTATATTTTCAAAAATGGTACCGTGGTTTCTTGGGGTGTTAAACGCTATCAAATTAATGAATATTTAAACACTATCAAGTTACAGATTGATAAACCGGTTGCGCTTTGGGTGCACGACGAATTTCACTATCAAGTAGCCATTAAAACCGCTATTGAACCACACGATTTTTTTGATGTAGATTGTCTGCAAATTGAGGATGACAGTGACGAGTTAAAATTAAGCCTGTCCTATGGGTTTTCACAATCCGTGAAACTGCAATATTTTGAGACCATTATTGATGCGCTCATTGAAAAATATAATCCTATGATTCAATCCCTTTCGCACAAAGGGGATATGCCTATCAAAAGGCAACAAATTCAAAAGATCATTGCTGAAATTTTGGGGGCTAAAAGCGAACTTAATTTAATTAGTAATTTCCTCTACCATCCTAAATATTTTTGGCAGCATCCGACTTTGGAAGAGCATTTTATTATGCTTGAGCGGTATTTACATATACAACGACGAGTCAATGCTATCAACCATCGCTTAGATACACTGAATGAAATTTTTGATATGTTTAATGGGTATCTGGACAGTAGGCATAGCCATAATTTGGAGATTGTGATTATTGTGCTTATTGCCTTGGAAATTATCATTGCAATAGTGAAACCACATTTGTAGCAACTGTCTTGAATTTTTCATTCAAAACAGTTGCTACGGGAAGTGATAATTTTTGCACATTTCGTTCGGAAATCTATTGACCAAAATACCCCGTGCTATTATATTATTGCCTCTTACCTCCGCTTAACTAATGAGACCAACCATGAGAATCAAAACCTTGTTGATCGCAAGTTTATTGCTATTACCACTTACTGCCAGTTTTGCCAAGGTTAGCTGTCCCTCACAAGATTTCAATCAATTTCTCGCCAAATTTAGTGAGAGTACTTCCTTACAACAAGCTTTTACTAAGATTCCTGGAATTGATAACAAAAAATTGACTTTTCCAATGATCCCTAATGCGCAAAACCGCAAGAACGACAATATGAATTTGAAGGTTAAACAACTCAAATCCAATACAGCAAAAGTGGTATTGGACAAAAATGAAACTGATTACAAAATCAATTTTTATTTTGAGAAAAAGAATTGCTGGATGTTAATTAAAGCCGAAGACCTCTCAGGCTAGAATTCACCCTATGAATAAATTCAAAACCTATTTTTTGCATGGCACGAGTCTTAAAACCGAAGTTATAGCAGGTATTACTACCTTCTTAACGATGGTCTATATCGCCTTCGTAAACCCATCCATTTTGCATGACGCGGGCATGGATCAAGGCGCGGTTTTTACCGCCACTTGTTTAGTGACCGCTTTTGCTTGTGCATTGACTGGTTTGATGGCTAACACACCCATCGGTGTTGCTCCAGGAATGGCTCTCAATATTTATTTTTCCTACAGTGTCGTACAAGGTTTAGGCATAGACTGGCAACATGCTCTGGCCATGGTTTTCATTTCAGGGTTGATGTTTTTTGTTATTACTCTCACTGGGTTAAGGCGTCTATTAATTGAGGCGATTCCCTATAATTTACAAATTGCTATTTTGATAGGGATTAGTTTATTAATCGCATTAATATCGCTGCAAACCAATCAAATTATTATTGGGGATCACCACAGCTTAATGCGACTTGGAGATATCAGTCGACCAGAAGCTGGGCTGTTTTTTCTGGGCTTCTTATTAATACTGGCTTTGGATTATTATAAAGTCCCAGGTGCTATTATTATCGGAATTTTGAGTATTAGTGCCCTAAGTTTAATTTTTGGATTATCTACATGGCAAGGGCTGGTAGCGATGCCCCCTTCGATGGATGCTACTTTTCTGAAATTAGATTTTTCAGGACTTACCAGTGCTGCAGCTTTAAAAGCTATTTTTACTTTCTTTTTAATTGCTGTCTTTGATGCGACGGGAACTCTAATAGGGTTACTCAATCCAACGGTTTTTAAACATAAAGAAGATTACCCTAAAAGACTTAGTTACAGTTTGACTGCTGATGCAGCAGCTTCTACTTTGGCCGGTTTATTAGGCTCTGCAAGCACTTCACCGTACATTGAATCAGCAACAGGTATCGAAGCTGGTGGTAGAACTGGTTTAACAGCACTGGTTATTGCTGTAGGCTTTATTTTGATGTTATTTTTCTTTCCTCTTGCCAAGATGATACCTAGTTTTGCAGTGGGTCCCGCTTTACTTTACGTTGCTTGTTGTATGATGAAGCATTTAACGGACATGAAATTGCCCGATATTAGCGAAACTGCGCCGTGCATGGTTACCATTATGATGATCCCTTTCACATCATCAATAGCCGATGGAATAGGCGGAGGTATAATCCTTTATACCTTATTGAAATTGATAACTCGGCAAAAATTAAATCCACTCGTTATCGTATTAAGTTTAGTCTTTGTCGTATTTTTTCTAATTAGTTAATCATGTTCCTGTGACAACTGTTTGTAATTCGATAATGCCCTCTCTCTTGCCGTTGCATGATCAACCAATGGCAAGGGGTATTCTTTACCCAGTGTAAGCCCCAAAGCACCTGAAGGAGCTTCCCAAGGTTTGTGTAGCCATTTATCAGGAACTTTCGCTAACTCGGGAACCCATTGTCTGGTGTAATGGCCATGGGGATCAAATTTCTCTCCTTGAACAACGGGATTAAAAATACGGTAATAAGGTGATGCATCTGCGCCTGAGCCTGCAACCCACTGCCAACTGGCCGAATTATTGGCTAAATCCGCATCCACTAAAGTATCCCAGAACCATTCTGCCCCGCGGCGCCAGTCAATTAGCAAATGCTTAGTCAAAAAGGAGGCGACTATCATACGAACGCGATTATGCATGTAGCCTGTCCGCCATAACTCCCTCATTCCTGCATCAACTATAGGGTAACCAGTAAGCCCTTTTTGCCAAAGAGCCAGAGCAGCTGGATCATCATGCCAAGCGAATTGATCAAATTGCCGTTTAAAATTAGTATCCATCAATTCCGGGTAGTGGTAGAGCAACTGATAAGAAAATTCACGCCAACCAAGTTCGGCTAGGAAAGTCTGCGCACTTTGTTGATTGCACTTGGGATCTTGCATTGCAATATGAACAGCCTCCCAAATTTGTTGCGGGCTTATTTCACCAAAATGCAGGTGGGGCGATAACCTGGAGGTTCCGGGTTTTCCTGGCTCATTGCGTAACTCTTTATAATCTTGTAAATGGAAATCAATAAAATCATGCAAATTGGCCATGGCTCCGGCTTCGCCAGGTTGCCAAAAGACGCTAAATTCCTTAGCCCAGTTGGGTTTAGTAGGTAATAAATCCCAGGCCTCTAATGTATCCGATGTTATTGGGTGATTGCTTGGCCAGTTATCAATATGTACGGGAGGTTTAACTTGTAATTGGCGTAAGCACTGACGCCAATACGGAGTAAAGACTTTAAAATAACTACCGCTCTGATTTAAAACTTCCCATGGTTCTTGTAAAAGACTGCCATTGCAACTGACTACTTCAACCCCTAAAGCACGTAATTCGGTTTTGATTTGCTGATCACGAGCTATGTGCATGGGTTCATAACAGCGATTCCAATATACAGCATCAACTTGGTGTTCTTTAATAAGGGCCTTTAAAAGGTTTAGTGGGTTAGCCTGTCTTAAGTTTAAATCCAATTGATGGGTGTTTAAATCTTCTTTTAGTGACTGCAGTGAGTGATGCAACCACCACTGTTGGGCTCCACCAATAGTTAATGCTGGTGTAGGATCTTTGATGTAGAGAGGTATAATTTTTTTATGCGAAGAGCAGGCAAGTGTAAGTGCGGGATTATCATGGCAGCGTAGATCCTGCCTAAACCAAAAAATTGCAACTGACATAATATCCTATGTTATTGTGTTTATCTTTTTTTAACGTTAAATAGTGTGTATCTGGCCTTTTAAAAACAGTGCTTCGTTCTTTGTAAGCTGCTGGCAAAGCTGCTCATAAGGTTGATTCCAGCGTGTTAATGTTAGGCTCAAAAATTCTGCGATTTTATGCGATTCTGTTCGTTTTAAATCACTTATGAAGTCGGCAATTCCTCGATCCACTGTCCGCACAAGTTTTTTTACCGTCATCAAGTTTGTTACTAAATCGCCTTTTTTAAGAAGCGGCAATTTTAAGTTATATGATTGTGAGGACACAAGATCCATTTGCAGGATAAGTTTGCTTAATTCGCTAGTATGCTCTGGTAATTGTTTACCAAGCTCCCTTAATTGTTCTAATTTAACGGCAGTTTGCTCATACACCTCGTTAGTATCCGTCTGAATCTTTCTACGACTTAGCATCTTAGGAATAACAACTGGAGTATGCGCTGCAAAGAAACCAAGCCCAAACCCAATTAGCCCTCGTTGAACAGTTGAGCAATCGTCAGTTTTGCAGGTATTGGCAGCGTAATAGGCGGTTACTGCAGCTGCAGCAATTATTCCACCACGTATAAAGTATTCGCGCCAGCTGTAATGGGTCCATAAACCTGACAATCCATCTCTAGTTCGTTCAGTTAATAGCCCTGCGCTATTATAAAAGTCCAGCGTATTGGCACTAGCCGCTGTTAGCATGTCGGCAAGTATATTTGGCATCTCTCTATCCTTAGAAATAAAAAAAATATGAGCAAAAGTGACAAAAACACGCTAATCTTAACATGAACAGATTCAACTTAATAAGCACTCTAAAAATGATAAAAAATTACCACTACTTGAATGAACAACAACTGGTCGAATTAAACCAGTTAAAAACTTTGTGTAAAAAAATAGACGGCAGTACACCAAATCTTTACCCGCACATTTTAGCCAATAATCGTACTTTTCCCGTCAATTATTTGTATTATGAAGAGGAGGAGTTAGTTGGTTTTTTAAGTGTATTTTTTTTCTATGATAACGCTGTTGAATTTGCGGTGTTGGTACATCCAGATTCACGTAGACATGGTATTGCACAACAATTAATACAAGAAGCAATACCCATAGTACAAATGAATGGTTTTGATACAGTAATTTTTTCAAGTCCCTATCAGCTCAATACTAATTGGTTACAGGCGCAGGGATTCACGAAGCTTCACAGCGAATATTATATGGAGAGAGACGATTTAAATCCGTTGCTGGAATACAATGAAACACTGACTTTTCACGAAGCTACAGTTAAAGACATTGATATTCTTTGTGCTTTGGATGAGGTCTGTTTTCCTAAAAAAGAATCCAAGCCGATTGAACGATTTCAACAATTATTCACGGATAGAAATTATCAAATTTTTGTTGTGTACCAAAATAATCAACCTATTGGTAAGGCGCATCTACGTTGGGAAAAACGTGGTGCAACCATTTCAGATATTTCTATTTTACCAATCCTGCAAGGTAAGGGTTATGGCACGGCACTCATTGCTCATTGTATTAATTATGCTCTCAGTGAAGGCAAGCCCCATCTCAACCTAGATGTCGAAACACATAATAAGAGGGCACTTAACCTCTATGTACGCTTGGGCTTTATTGTGCAAAATGCTTGTGACTATTGGTCGATAGCACTTGATCAATTGAGAAAACCCTAGCCCCGTAAATAGGGCTTGACAGGGTTTAAACCTCGCCTTTAGTATTGCTGCATCATGCCACGCAAAAAGCGGGTTATATACTAAGGGACCGTTGATGAAAAAAAGGGTTGTCATAACCGGGATGGAGATAACTTCTTCAGTAGGAACAGGTATTGAAAAATTTTGGCAAGAAGCAAGTCAAGGAAAGTGTGGGATAGATCGGATTGTGTCCTATGACGCATCACCATACACCACACAAATTGCAGGTGAAATCACCGATTTATCCCTGGATCATTTGCCCGAATTTAATAAGAATAAACGTTATCCTAAAGCTGCTCAATACGCTCTGTATTGTGCGCACCACGCTATCGAACGCGCTGGATTAACAGCCATAGAGTTGGCTGGTGCAGGAACATTCATCGGCACCAGTTTAGGTGGTCAACCTGAGTTAGAAGCGGGTTATAAAGTTTTTTTTACTGACAGTTGGAAAAAAATTCCACCCCTTAGCGTTATCAGAGGAATGCCTAATTCTGTTGCCAATTTTGTGGGGATTGCTTTTGGTTTAGGTGGCCCCAACTCCACCGTGTCGAATGCTTGTGTGTCCTCAGCCGAGGCAATTGGTAACGCTTATCAACAGATAGCCAATGGTGTACTAACGACAGCTATTTGTGGTGGTACGGAATCCTTGGTCTGGGAAACAATGATGGCAGCATGGTGTAAATTGCGAGTCATGTCTACCAATAATGAAAATCCTAAAGGTGCGAGTCGTCCCTTTGATATGAACCGCGATGGTTTAGTAATGGCAGATGGTGCTGGCATTCTCGTTTTAGAAGAATTAGAGCAAGCTCGGGCACGTGGAGCCACCATTCTTTCTGAAGTGATTGGTTATGGTGCCAGTTGTGATGCCTCTCATGTAACTGCTCCGAGTAGTCAAGGACAAGTCCGTGCGGTTCATGCTGCTTTGAATGATGCTAGATTGTCAGCCAATGATGTGCATTATATCAATGCGCATGGTACTGGTACGACGCTCAATGACAGCACTGAGACACAGACCATAAAAGCTGTCTTTGGTGAACGGGCTTATGACATTCCAATTTCTGCCCAGAAAGCAATTACCGGTCATGCTATTGGTGCTGCGGGGGCGATGGAGATTATCGCTACAACCTTGACCCTCCAAAATGACTTGATCTTACCAACAATCAATTTGCGCGATCCTGATCCTGATTGTGATTTAGATTATGTCCCTAATAAGGCGCGGGTAAAAAAAGTGGATATTGCGCTTTCTAATCATTTTGCTTTTGGTGGCGCGAACGCGGTTTTGGTTTTAAGAAAATACATTTGTTGAGATAGGATTTTAGAGATAGCTTAGTAAATTGCCTGTATTAGCTATTCTAAAATGAACGCTAATACAGGCTAGTTTTAATACAAGAAACTTAAGCTTACCAATGCAGAGTTGGTGTAGAAATGGGTTAATCCTAGACCTTGACCAGTTACTGGATCTGCATGCAGGTCACTTTTACCCCAATCAGCAAATTCATAGCCGACACCTACTTGCCAGTTTTTGTTCAGCATCGCTTGGAGACCTGCTCCAAGTGTGTAGGCAAAAGCTGTTGTCGAGTGTTGAGTGTAAAATGAGGCAGGGTATAAAATTGGATCAATGGAGTTCACGGTATAACCGTGGGAGTTGTTCATTGCGATACCAAAACTTCCGCTAACAAAAGGTGAAATTCTCAAGCCACTTGCAATTATTCTACCTTTTAAATCTCCTCGCATGTGTTCAATACTATAGCTGTAAGCTAAAGCATCTGGTGTCCCGTTTACGGTAGTGCTACCGGAAACTTTAGCGTTTGCAGCACCAGCAATACCAATGCCCAATTGACCAGTAAAACCTGGATAAAATACACGTTGCAATCCAAATAAAATCTCACCGGTGCCTATTACGCCATCGTTTTTAACTGGAATGTATAATTCGTATAGCGGTAAGGGGTTGGGGTATAAATAACTATTAGATGGACGTAAACCCCAAGATGCTCCGCCGCTTAAAGTAATAATTGATTGCCATACTAAGGGAATATTGTCCGAAAAAACATCTTCCGTGGCCATGGCATTGATAGAAAAGAAAGTGGTTAGTGCTGCGATAATTATTTTTTTGATCATGCCTAATCCTTTTGAATGTGACAGGTTATGTCTTCCTTCTATTTTTATACCTTATTTTGTGCATTTATTCTAGAGGTCGGGAAATCCGTAGGTTGGGTTATAACCCAACACCAAGCCAATCATCCTTCCAATGCTAAAAGCAGCCTATGCTATTGGCAATAGTTCATGTTGGGTTACAACCCAACCTACGTAAAAGTAGTCTATGTTGTTGGCAATAGTTCTAGTTGGGCTTTACAGCCCAACCTACGGTACAGACTTCTTAGAAATTGGCTGTTGCAGTGGCCGCAGCTTCTGCTTGGGCTGGAGCCTTATCTATTGGTTTATTGGCTAAGAAGGTATTGCTATTTGCACCATGCAGAGTTGCTACCGTGTTGCCGAAGCTTTCAATACACTGATCTACACACCGGGCTATAGTTCCGTATTGTTTTTGCATCTGTGGATAGGAGATGTAAACAGGAGGAAAAACAGGCGAGCAATCTATTAAACTGTCGGCTTCATCCATTGATATCAAACGCAGACCTTCTAAACCACGAATGTACTGTTCGAGTTTGGCTCTTATTTCATCTTGTTCTGCAATGGAAAAAGCTGTTTTATCGGCTATGCGAGCAAACAATTCCTCCTTAATATAGCCAAGATTATGCGGAACAGGATAGCGAGTTAACAGGCTTGTTTGGCCAATTAAAAATCGTCTGAAAGCTCTAGATTGTAGGGTCTTAGAATCGTCTAATTCGATTTTATCCGCATCCAAATGAGGTTTGATTTTCTGGGTGAATATTATGTTAAAGACAGATTCCACAACTGCTTTATAATCTTTACTACCGTTATTGTCCGCAGCAACTTCTGCAGCAATATCAGAAAGTAAAGGAACATTCGCAGCTCTAAATTGGTCTTTGCCTACACTAGAGATCCATTCTTTAAGTGGCTGGTTATGTTTGTGCATATTATCAAAATTGGCTCTTGTCCAAGCATTGTCACCAATAAAGAATTTACCAAAATGGTTTTTATAGGCTTGTAAGTTTTTGTTACTTTCTTCGCTTATAGTTCCGCCAACTGGAGTCAGCAATTTAACCCATTCACTGTCATCGCCTAAGAGCGCATAAATCACATTTGCGTACAATAATTTGCGAATGAATGCAATTTTATCTTCTTTTGCCATAACAGTCGGATCAGGTACGTTTTGTGTTTTTTTAATACTTTCAAACAAAGGATAGATACGAGAGTCAACACAACTGCGGGCAACTCCTGATTTAACCAATCCATCTGCGTAAAACATGTCTGCCAGGACCATAGTGCAAGCTTCGCTACTCATTCTCCATGCACTGTAAACATGAAAATTTTCTTTAGTGGGTTCAGTGTCACAGGTCAAATCACAGATGAGGTGATGTAACATATCATGTGTCATGAAAATGGTTTCTTCGGCGTCGTCTTTTTTAGCAGTTAATGGCAAGCCGGAAAAGGGCGGTAAGAAATAGTTTTTAACCCGTCTATCCCAGGCAGCTTTTATAAAGAGACCTTCATTTAATTTTGCATTACGCAGTTTATCAATTCCCCACTCAGCAACATGAGGATTGGAGAAGTGTTTATCACTCGCCATAAATGTCGGAAGACAAATGTATTGGTTGCCGAAATCGATAGCTTTGGTGAGCGGTAAGGGATGGTGTTTTAAACTGACCAGGGTTTTGTATCGTAAGTAAGATTCAATAAAGTCGCTAGTTGTATGTTGTCTTGCGGATTTCTTACCATATAGTTTGAAAAACTCTTCGTTACTGAGATTGGTCGCAGCGTTCACAAAAAGTTTGTCCCACCCAAAGCCTAATGTACTATTAACATCGATATTCTCACGAGTAATATATCCATAAGAACGTTTTTCATAGTGGCGTAAGCTGAAACCGTTTAAAGCTTTGTCAGCAGATTTTTCATCGCCAGTCCATTGTGGTTTGAATACTCTTAAGGAAGAGGTGTGTAAAACAGGTTCAAGTTTACGTTTCGCAAGATCTGCTAGTGGAAGAGTAGTAAGATCCGCCTGGGTTTTCTGACTAACTAAAGAAGTCTCTTCGCGTAAAATAAAATGCGGAGAGTGTGCTTGCTCTTCCATGATCTTAGTGCAGGTTGCAGTCAGGGTAGCTTCATCATCAAGATTGACTGAAGGGTCAACTTCCCATTGTTGGACATCCATGCCATAACCATCGGCTAATTGCGTACGAAATTCTTCAAATTTCTTTTTGTTGTTAGTAATAACTACCGCTCTTAGTGAGACGCTAGCCGGATTAGATTTAGAAGGTATCCCTGTTTTTGAAACAGGGATGATTGTATCAACTGGTTTTGGCATTTTTTACTCCATTAAAACTCTGGTTATTGTCAGTGTAAAGTAGGGCTATGAGTATTGTTTTGCATGGCATCTAAAATATTTTGCGTGGTCTGTTCTATACCCTGCGAACTATCAACATCAACAAAGGCACAAGTCTTTTGGAAATAACTAGTGACCTGTTGCATAGTGGCCAAGTATTTTTCTAAACGTTGACTATAAATAGACACATCATCATCTGGTCTGGGCGTCAGACCTTCAGCTAGTGCTTTTTGAACTCTACTTTGTTGGCGAGCAATCAGATCTTCAGATTTGGCTGAAATGTTAATAACTTTAGAAAGTATTATTGGCTGGTTATAGCTATTTTTATTGAAGGTAGCGAGAGCTTGTTCAAAAGGTTTAATATTTCTTTCTGCCTTGACTACCCCATCTAAAATTAGGGTATGCGCTTTTTTGTACTGATCATACCCGTCACCGCCAACGGATAAATGCGCCATCAATAGGGCATATACAGCATCGTCATCCATTAACTCACCGCGTTTCATTTTATCTAAAGATTCTGCCGCCCATCTTTCTGTAGGTGATAACGCATTTATTCCCGCGGCTCGTTTAGCTTCAAGTTGTCTGACTAAATTGCCTGTGGAAACACACATAACACCGGGAAGCTGTTTGACTATACGTTCGGTCTGAGTCGATTTGCCTATGCCAGGTGCTCCGAGAAGTAAGATAGTTTGTTTGGGAATTGGTTTAGGGTTAAGTCCACTGAAAAATCCATTTTCGGATTGCGTTGTTGAAGACGTTGCAGTAGTTTTTGTCCAGGAATCGGGATAAGTATGTCCGTAAGTATTAGTAGCTTTAAAAAGCTCAGGGAAGAATGCGAATAAGGAGTCATTTAGCATTGCAAGGGCATTACGGAATTCTAGCTCTTTACCTTGGTCGGGCATCGAAGAAACAAGCTTCGTTAAGTTTTTTATACTGCCATTAATTCCTAAAGATACACAAGCACTTAGTGGGAAGAGCGCATTGCGTTCTTCACGCCAGTTTAAGTTATGCTCGGATTTTTCCAATTGAGCAAGTAAGCGAATAGTTGATTCTAAAATTGCTGTGCTGACTGTTGCTCCACTCTGTGTCATAGCCACTAAAGTTGGCTCATCTTGGCAGATACTACGTGCAGAGGTCTCCCTTGCGAGATGAACTACATCACGTTGTACATCAAATTCCAATTCAGCTTTTTTTGAAAGCCCTAGACAAGTAATGCCAAGTGTTGCGGCATGAGCTAGCGAGAAATGCCCATGAGAAACTGTTTGGTCATACAACTCTTTAGCCGTTTTAGCATGGGGGTTCATGTACGTGTGAGAAGATTGCATACCCATAGTTTCACGAAGGCCATCGGCTATGGCATCAATGGAAATGGGGCCGAAAATTTGATTACCAAAGCGTAATTTAATGGTTTCTGCAGGAAGATCTCCTTCTAAACAAACAGAAATGCCTCCGATAGCACTTATTCCTATTACAGGCTTCTTCACAATTTTTTGTTCTGTATCCCAAAATTGAACGCCGGCATGGATCATTTTTTGGCGTAAATGATGTTTTACGGGAACTTCTTTGGTGATTGAGCGTTCAAGTGCAATCGCATCAATAAAGGTTATACCCTTTATTTCCTTTACGAAGGTCTCTTTGATGGTTGAAGTTGTTGCAGTATTATCCACTTTCTGTTGCATTGATAAGTCCTTATCAGGAGAGTGTAGAAGTACAATTCGCGCGCATTTTATGGATAAATTTCGGGCTTGTCTATTTTTTATTGCAAGTGTGCAAACTGTTTGTTCTAATTTTAATCATAAGACGCGGTTGCCCTGTTACGGCCGGCCAAAACATAGCATTTACAGGTGGCTTGGGTATATAATCTTGCCTATTTTGCAAAATTAAAGGTAATGAATGAAATATTCACTTAATGCGATAGCGCAATTAGTTGAAGGTGAAGTGGTTGGTGATGGCTCAATAGAAATTTCTACCTTATCCCCTATAGATGACATCAGCCTAAATTCACTGGTTTTTGCCGATGGTGAGGATAATATAAAAATCGCAGAAGCATCAGACGCTGCCGTAATTCTTGTGAATCATTCTACTCCTCATCTCCATAAACCGCTTATTAGGGTAGCAAATCCCTTTAAAGCCTTTATTAAATTGCTTCAGCAGTTCAATCCTCCTGCGCCAATCAAAGAGGGTGTGCATCCAACCGCTATCCTTGGTGAGGGAGTACAATTAGGAAAAAAAGTATCGATTGGACCCTATGTGGTTGTAGAGTCTGGAACTGTTATTGGTGATAACTGCGTGTTAAAGAGCCACATTCATATAGGGCATCAGGTAGTTATTGGTGAAAACACAACCCTACATCCGCATGTCACAGTTTATGATAAATGCCATATTGGTTCACGGGTCACTATACATGCTTCAACGGTAGTAGGATCGGATGGGTTCGGCTACACCTTTGTCGATGGGCAACATTTAAAAGTTCCTCACGTAGGGCAGGTTGTCATAGAAGATGATGTAGAAATAGGTGCAAATACAGCCATAGACCGCGCAACAATTGGCGCTACAGTTATTGGCAAAGGCACAAAGATTGATAATTTAGTGCAGATTGCTCATTCGGTAAAATTAGGTGAAAACAATATTCTTTGTGCTTTCACCGGGATTGCGGGAAGTTCGGTCTCTGGCAAAAATGTTATCTTTGCTGCCAATGTTGGTGTTAGTGATCATGTTCGTATTGGTGATGGAGTAATTTTAGGTGCAAGAGCGGGTGTTCCCCCGAGAAAGCATTTGAAGGAAGGCATTTTTTACGGCAATCCTGCTAGACCCAAAGAAGTGGCTATTAAACACGAACTTTCCCTTAATCGCATACCCTTAATGCGTAAAAACATTCAATCCTTGCAGGAGAGTGTTGCCGCACTGACGAAACAAATAGCAGCACAAGAGGCCGAATAATTATGAAAGCACCGTTAATTTTGGTTGATGGATCATCTTATTTTTTTCGTGCTTTTCACGCCTTGCCACCACTTACGAACTCAAAAGGGCAGGCCACGGGTGCGGTGTATGGTGTAGTCAATATGATCAAAAAATTGATTAAAGACTACCAGCCAACCGAATTTGCTATTGTCTTTGATGCGAAAGGAAAAACCTTTCGCGACGATTGGTATCCTGAGTACAAGGCCCATCGTCCCCCTATGCCACCCGAGTTAAGTTCTCAATTTAATCCCATGATCGACATTTTGAAAGCTATGGGCTTTCCTTTGTTAATCATTGAAGGAGTAGAAGCTGACGATGTGATTGGAACTCTAGCGTTTCAAGCAACCCAACAAGGTATACCTGTCGTGATTTCTACCGGCGACAAGGATATGGCGCAGCTGGTTAATGAACATGTCACTCTGATTAACACCATGAGTAATTACAGCATGGATATTCAAGGTGTAAAGGATAAGTTTGGTGTAGCTCCAGAACAGATTATAGATTACCTGACTTTGGTAGGCGACTCAGTAGATAACATTCCAGGGGTTAATAAATGCGGTCCCAAAACTGCAGTCAAATGGCTGAGCCAATACCAAACCCTAGACAATTTAGTAAAAGATGCCGATGCAATCACTGGTAAAATAGGTGAGTATTTGCGCGACAGTATACCTATGCTGCCCTTATGCAAAAAATTAGTGACCATAGTAACTGATTTAGAGCTTCCTCTGACTATTTCGGAATTAACTCCACAACCAGCTGATAAAGCCCTGTTAATAGAAATGACACGCGAATTAGAATTCAAAACGTGGCTCAAAGAATTATTAGTTGAAAATGGCGCTGAGCTTTCTGTTCCGACAGAAGTTGTTGCACCAAGCTCTCGTTACGAGCTTATTACTACCAACTATCAGCTGAATTTTTGGCTGTCAAAATTGGAAAAATGTACGGCGTTTAGTATTCATACCGAAAGTACAGCCATCGATGTCATGGTCGCACAAATGATTGGAGTATCCTTTGCGATTGCAGAAGGAAAAGCCGCCTATATTCCCTTTACTCATACAGATGGGTCCTCGCAACTAAATCGGGAAGAAGTCTTAACTGCATTAAGACCAGTACTTGAAAATCCAGCAATTAAAAAAATAGGACAAGATCTTAAGCACGAATTTGGGGTGTTTAAAAATCACGGCATCACCTTACAAGGGTTAGCCTATGACACTATGCTTGAGTCCTATATATTAAATAGTGGCGCGGGCCGTCATGATATAGAGACTTTGGCTTTAAAATATTTGGGCCATAAGCCTATTAGTTATGAAGACATAGCAGGTAAGGGAGCGAAACAATTACGCTTTGATCAAATACCCGTGAATAAAGCAACAGACTATGCTGCAGAGAATGCAGATTTCACCCTACAGTTACACCATAAAATTTTCCCTATGATGGTGCCTTCTTTGCAAGAAGTATTTACTGAGATAGAAATGCCCTTAGTGACTGCCCTAGTCGATATGGAACGTTATGGAGTATTGATTGATCCCATCACTTTGAAAAAACATGGAACGCGTTTAAAAGAGCGCATCAAATGTTTGGAAGAAGAGGCATTGCAGTTAGCTGGAAGACCTTTCAATTTAAACTCACCGAAGCAATTACAAGAAATTTTATTTGACGAGCTGAAACTGCCCATCATTGCCAAAACACCTACAGGTCAGCCGTCCACTGCCGAGTCCGTACTACAAGAATTGGCGTTTGACTTCCGCTTAGCCGCAGTGATTCTTGAGTATCGTGGGTTAACTAAATTAGTTTCGACTTATATTGATACCTTGCCTGAAAAAATTAATGCGCAAACTCATCGCGTACATACTTCGTATAATCAGGCGGTCGCGGCAACCGGGCGATTATCGTCAAGTGAACCTAATTTACAGAATATTCCTATCCGAAGTGAAGAGGGTAGATTAATTCGAACTGCCTTTATTGCACCGCCCGGTAGTGTATTGCTTGCTGCAGACTATTCACAGATTGAACTGCGGATTATGGCGCATTTATCTCAAGATGCGAATTTACTAAAAGCTTTTGCAAACGGTTGGGATATTCATACAGCAACTGCAAGTGAAATTTTCCAAACGGAATTAGAATCGGTTAGCGGTGAACAAAGACGTCGTGCGAAAGCTGTCAATTTTGGATTGATTTATGGCATGTCGGCCTTTGGATTAGCCAAGCAAATTGATGTCGAGCGACAGGAGGCGCAACATTATATCGATACTTATTTTCAGCGATACCCGCAAGTACTCGACTACATGGAACGTACCCGCCAACAAGCTCATCAATTAGGCTATGTGGAAACTTTGTTTGGTCGTAGATTGTATCTACCTGAAATTAATGCGCAAAACATCATGCGCCAAAAAGCTGCTGAACGAGCGGCAATTAATGCCCCAATGCAAGGTACAGCAGCTGATATTATTAAAAAATCAATGCTAGCAATTTCTGCCTGGCAAAAATCACAGCTTCAACCACCTGCAAAAATGATTATGCAAGTACATGATGAATTAGTTTTTGAAGTGTTGAGTGATGCAATTGAATCAAGCACCGCAACTATACGTAAAATAATGGAAGAGACAGTACAGCTGTCGGTTCCTTTGCTTGTTTCAATAGGAGTTGGGCCTAATTGGGATGCTGCACACTAAGCTTGTAACTTGGCAGGATAATTCTGCTGATCCCAAGCTGCTAAATCACCAAAATACTGCGTCCAAGAATTGTTGATTTGCTCACTGCTAACCATTTTAGACCAGTTATTGAATGCATCAAAAGGCTTTTGATGTTGTTGAAACACAGCTGAGAATGCCTTAAGCATTGCTTTAGAATTGGTCCACACAATTATTGGCAGAGTTGGGTTGCTCGACATAATTTTATCGGCCAACTCCGGTCCATTACAATGTAACTCTTCGGACGCACAGAGATCGCCATCTACAATAATTAAATCTGGTTGGTTCGTTTTTACCTGAGCAAGGGCTGCTTCACTGTTATTAACAATCCCTACGGTGATTCCTTTAAGTACAGACTCTAATAAACGACGGAGACAAAACGCATTAAAAGCATTGTCTTCAATTATTAATACATGCATTCGTCTTCCTTAAAGATTTTTTGTTAGATCTAGTATAAAGAGCAAACCTTAAGAAAAACTTAAGGATAACCAGAACGGTTAGACATTTTTATCAAATATCAAAATCTGTACGTTTTTTGATTTTGATGAGTATGAAAGCCTTGGATGTTTAGGCTATACTGCCTAAGCGCTATGCAATTAACACACATAAGGGATTTAGTAACTCATGCGTTTTCTAACTTTATTTATAGGATATTTCTTTATGACTTTAAACACGGTATCTGCTGCTAATCCACCGACTAAACCCGATGAACAAGCCTATGCTTTTTCTTTCCATACCTTAGTTGGTCACAAGCCACTTCCTTTGTCGACTTTTAAAGGAAAAGTCCTCTTAATAGTTAATACAGCCTCAAAATGTGGATTTACACCGCAGTTTAAACAGTTAGAAGCCCTCTATGAACAATATAAAGATAAAGGCTTAGTAATCTTGGGTGTTCCCTCAAATGACTTTGGGAAGCAGGACCCTGGAAGTGACCAGGAAATTGCAAGTTTTTGTCAGATAAACTATGGCGTATCTTTTCCAATGGCTGCTAAGGAAGTCGTTTCAGGAAAAAATGCACACCCCTTTTATCTATGGGCTCGTGAAAAGCTAGGTTTTGGCTCTGCACCCAAGTGGAATTTCCATAAATATCTGATTAATCGGGATGGTGAGTTAGTCACTTATTTCTATTCCACCACCTCACCCGAAGCACCTCGTTTAGTAAAAGCAGTGGAAGCTGCTTTGAATGAAAAATCCTCATAAGCTTCAGGGTTTAAAGGTTTTCTACAAGCGTAGCCATGCCTAACAGCATGCGCTATGCGTTCTTAAGCATCCCTTAATAATGTGTGTCTATACTCAAATTGATCTATTAATATTCAGTTTGGTGGATGCTTATTATGCCGGTTCCGCAAAGAAAGATGAAAAGGGAGCGTTATACACTCAATACGCATGGTAACGGCTGCACTATATCCCCCCCAGTACTCAGGGGTTTAGTACTAAGCGGCGGTGGAGCTAGGGGCGTTGTTTATGCGGGAATGATTGAGGCATTGAATCAGCAAGGCAAAATGGAGGGGATAACCCATGTTGCTGGCTCCTCAGCAGGGGCAATGACTGCGAGTTTAGTTGCCTTGGGAATGAGTAGTGAAGATACTACCACCATCGTCCAAAATTTAAATTTTACCAAATTACTCGATCCAGACCGAAGCCTGCGTGATTTGAGTTTTAGTGTCAGGGCTAAAGGAGAGCGCTTTCGCAATGGATTGGAAATACTCTTCATGTTGCAAATAGAGAAACATTTAAAAAACGCTGTACGTCCTCTGTCTGCAGAAGGAGCGCTTTTGGAAACGAAAATTGAAATTTACCGAGCAAACTTAGCTTCTCAGGGTTTAAAAATAAACAGTATTGAAGATTTTATTAAGCTTACAGACTTTCCTGCAGAATTAGCTAAAATTGATGCAGCTTTTGCCCGGGTTCCCAAGGGGGCGGGAAGAATAACCTTTGGTGATTTGACAACCTTACGTGCTATGTTACCGGAGGATCAACAGCATAAAATAAAAAGTCTCTTTGTGACTGTGACTAACCAAACGCAAGGCGCACTTATGGTGTTTGGGGAAGCAAACTCGGGGAATTCCCTCGCTGACATAGTTCAATTATCCGGAGCACACCCCATTCTGTTTTCTCCTCGCGAGATTGATGGACAACCCGGTATCATGGCAGCCGATGGTGGAATTCTTGATAATATGCCCACAGAGCATCTGTTAGCTGCAGGATTAGGCCCTGAGGAAATTCTTTGTGCTTATTCGCAAGAGTCGGTCAATATGCAAGCTCGAGTCAATAGCGCTGGAGATCACGCCTCTAAAAAATCAGGAATACAAGATTTCGTTTTAAATAATACGATAGGCGGAATAATTGGCGGGGATTACCGCACAAAAGATATTGATGTACAAAATCGTGAAAAACTGTTTTTTAATACCGATAACATGCTTTATCTGGATTCAGGTACCATCTCAGTAGCCTCATTGTCACCCACTACTGCCCAAAAAGAACAAGCATTAAAAAACGGACGTGACCAAACCATAGAATTACTCAACAAACATACAAAAACATTTAATTCCCCTTTATTAGCCATGCTTTATATCGGTATGAAGCATCTTGATCAAACCCTGACTCAGTCCAATGATCCAAAACTAATGAGTGCTGCCTGCCAAGCAAAGTCTATCACTTTGATGCAGGAGTACATCGTAAAAGCAATCAATGAACCCTCGAAGGGTAAAGTTGTCGCTGCTGATGTGATTGATTTACTTGTTGCGATTGAAAATATATTAAAAATAGATCCTAATCTTCCAGAGAAAGAGCGGGATGCCGCATTGAAATTGTGTTTACAGCAAACCAATTATCTTACTGAGGGTAAGTTAGTAGCGTTTCTAGAGCAAACCTCCAAAAAAACGCTAATGATGAAACTTACTAGTACCGATTCGACAGAAAACATGGTTGTTGCGGCTCGAATGCTTGCACTCAATAAGGCTCCAATAGAAACACCTGCAGCAGAGGTTGCACCTTCTAAATGTATTACAACAAACTTCAAAGCAAGCCTGGAGCAAAGTAAAGCTACGGATTTATCAAACAACGAGAATAACAAAGAAAATAGCGGGCCAACTAATAATGGTCGTGGCCCCAAAACCTGATCTATATTTTGATTATTTAATTGTTGGGTTTGGCTTAAATCCTACTTACCGTGCTTTATGCCCGGAATCCAGGAAGATCTTACTTTAAACCAAGATGTAACACATTTGGATAGATTCCTGGATACCGTGGACAAGCCACGGTACGTAGGTTGTGTGAATTACATTCAAATTTCAATATCATGAGCTAATAGTCTTCTGTTCGCCCGGAAGTAGGTTATTGGAGAGTGCTCCAAAAAGTCAGAGAGTTTTTCCATGTAAATACAGGCAAAGCGATCAACCTGATAAGCAAAATAACTTTCTTCAGCGCCAGCTCGAAATACACGCTCCCATTTGGGGTTGTAAAAAGTATGCTGTTCTTGCAGAAGTTTAGAAATTTTTAAATCTAGGGTCGCTATTTCTAATTGTAAATCTTGAATTTCTTTATCGTATTTAGGTGATTCTTCATCAATGCTTTGCGTGCAAATAGTCACGTATTTTTGTTCTAATAATTTTTTGACATCCATGGTTTCTTTTATTTTTTTCTCTATGGGTAGGGCGCGTTTTTGCGCAGCAATTTCTTCACCCAATTCATCAACCACCAACGCGGTACGCCAGTTGCAGTCTTTTTTTAATCGTAAAATATCTCCATAGATATGATCACCAATATAGAGAATTTCATCACCACTCACATTCAAGTTTTCAGTGAATTTTTTCGCATTACCGCCTTGATAAACACCCGGTGTAATACTTCCTTCTGCATTTGTCATTGTTCCATCAGCTGGGTTTATGGCTAAGAATCTTAAATTGTCGTAAAAAAATCGAGGCTTATTAGCCAAGGTTATGACAAATTCAAACAAATCTTGCCAGGTTTCATCTTTATTAAGAAAAGGAGTAATCGCATAATCGAGTAAAAGTTTGGTGTAAGAATATTCAGAGTTAGTCAAAATAAATATTTTCTTATCGTGGCGTATGAAATGCTTTAAACCTTCAACCACGTTTTTTTCTTTGATAACATAATTTTTTAAATCTTTGCTAATCATCGTTTTTAAACGACCATCTGAGTGTACTTTATCAACACAATATTGCACGTCGTGGGCAATAGCTTGATAGTTAGGCATACTATCTGGCATCTCATCTTTTAGGTCAACCAATTGCCCATACAAAACACAAAAGGCAATCGAAAAAGAAGTATCTATGGCCATGTAATTAGGATCGCCTAAATCGACATAAATAGTGCGATAAAATTTTTGTTGATCACTAAAATTAATCGGACGAGTACCATGATAACTTTGGCGAATAGCACCATAACGGCTGAGCTTTAATATATTACCGTTTTTAGAATCAATCACTAAACCACGAATTGCGTCATGAAAGTTAAACTTCAACTGATTGATTTCTTCTGGGTATTGTTTAATGGCAATTAATTTTTCTTTGATGAGTTGATAAACTAGAGACTCAAAATTTTCTGCATTATAACGAATCAAAGTATGGTCCATATCCAAACCAATGAGTTTGATTTTTTTCATATTAATAATGCGATTAACAAATACTTTATGGTGATCCATTTTAATAACCTATTTGATTGGGTTGATCCCTCGACACATCGATTCGCCTTATCCCACAGTTCACTTCAAATTAACACAGCTGGATACTGGGGACAAGCAAAGCAAATCGCAAGCTAGGTACTATTTTCTTACTTCAAATCTCTGATCCCATCGGCGTAAGCAACGATAACTTTATCGGCTAGTCGATTAGCAAATAAGCCGTTTTCAATAACGCCAGGAATTTCATTGATAGCATTTTCTAAGGCACGAGGAAGTGACGTATTTAAATTAAAGACATCGAGAATAATACCTTCATTATCACTAATAAAACCTGTTCGGTATTCAGGATCTCCACCCAGTTTAACAATTTGTCTGGCTGCAAAACTGCGTGCAATGGGTAGTACCTCGACAGCCACTGGAAAATTGCCAAGCTGTTTAACAACTTTTGATTCATCGACAATACAAATAAACTGCTGGGCGCAACTGGCAAGTATTTTTTCCCTTGTATGCGCACCACCACCACCTTTAACCATCTCGCCACGCTCATTGACTTCATCAGCGCCATCGACATAAATGGGTAACTCTATTACTGAATTTAATTCAACAACTGGTATACCAGCAGCGCGCAGTAGGGCTTCTGTGGCCTTTGAACTGGCAACGCAGGCATTTATTTTGTGTTTAATAGCTGCTAATTCTTGAATGAAATAATTGACAGTTGAGCCTGTGCCAACGCCAATTACCATATCTTCTTCGATATAAGCCATAGCTGCTTGTGCAGCTTTTCTTTTTAATTCACTCATGATGCTGTACCAATTCGTTGTCTTACGACTTCATAAAGAGAGATTCCAGTAGCAACAGAGACGTTTAAACTCTCCACTGAACCTTGCATAGGCAAAGAGAACAGGCCATCGCAATGCTCACGCGTTAAGCGTCTTAGGCCTTCGCCTTCAGCGCCCATAGCTATGGCAACGGATCCTGTGCAATCTATCTGATACATATTGCACATGGCTTCACCTGCTGCCCCATAAATCCATACACCTTGTTCTTTTAAGATTTCCATGGCACGAACCAAATTGGTGACGCGAACTAAGGGAACTGACTCTGCAGCACCACAAGCCACTTTGCTAACCACGGGGGTGATACTAGCACTTTTATCTTTAGGAATTACTACAAAACTCACACCCGCTGCATCCGCTGATCGTAGGCAAGCGCCTAAATTATGGGGATCGGTGACACCATCTAAAATTAAAACAAGATTAGGTTTTTTGGCGGACTCCAGCAACGATACCAGATCGGACTCGCCGAAATCCGGTAGTGCCGCGGCACTAGCCACCACACCTTGATGGCTAAATTCCGCAAAACGCTGATTCATTTTTTGGGTAGTTAATTTTTCAACAAGTACTTGGGCAAGTTCTGCTTTTTCGAGCACTTCTTGCACTCTTTTATCGACTCTGTCTTGGTTAACAAAGAGTTTATTGATAAGCCTAAGTGGATTGTCTAATAAGGCAGAAACTGCATGCACCCCATATACAAACTGCTCACTCATTACTAACTTCTTCCTCTGCTGGTTCAAAATCTATTTTTCGTTCATCTAAATCGACTCGTGCAACGAGTACAGACATTTTATCGCCTAAGCGATAAACATTGCCACCACGTGTGCCAACTAAACGGTGTTTAACTGCATCGAAGGTGTAATAATCATTTTTTAAAGAAGTGACGTGGACTAAACCTTCAACGTACACCTCATCAAGCTCGACAAAAATACCAAAGCTGGTTACTGCTGAAATTCTACCCTTGAATACTTGGCCTAATTTATCTTGCATGTACTCACATTTCAGCCATGAAACCACTTCACGTGTGGCATCATCCGCACGGCGCTCAGTCATGGACGAGTGTTTACCAAGACGATTCATGTCATCGTGGGTGTAGCTAAATTCATAAACAGGATGATTATCAAGCAAATGCCCGATAGCACGATGAATGAGTAAATCAGGATAACGTCTAATCGGCGAGGTGAAATGGGTATAAGCGGAATAAGCCAAACCAAAATGCCCCTCATTAGCCTCAACATATTGTGCTTGTTTGAGTGATCGCAACATGACTGTTTCAATAAGGTGTTTCTCTGGTCTATCGCCGATAGTGCTCATAGTCTTTTGAAAATCTTTAGGACTTGGTTTTTTCCCACCACCCAACTGCATACCTAATTCACCTAAAAACTGTCTTAGGGCAGTAATTTTATCCTCTTCTGGTGGAGCATGGACGCGGTATAAAGTGGGTATTTCTGCTTTTTCAAGAAAGCGTGCTGTGGCAACGTTAGCTGCTAGCATGCATTCTTCAATCAGTTTGTGAGCGTCATTGCGGACAACCGGTACGATGAGCTTAATTTTTTTATTTTCATCAAATTCTATTTTTGTCTCGGTAGTTTCAAAATCCATAGCGCCGCGCTCTTTACGCGTAACGAGTAGAGTCTTATACAGATCATAAAGTTCTTGTAACATCGGCCATAGCGGTTGATGTTTCTCATCCGTTTTGCCTTCAGCCAACCATAAACCCACTTGTGTGTAAGTTAAACGCGCTTTGGAATGAATGACTGCTCGATAAAATCTTGAACGTAAAATTTTGCCGTCATCGCCAATGGACATTTCGGCAACCATACATAAACGATCGACATGAGGATTCAATGAGCAAAGGCCATTCGACAGGGCCTCAGGCAACATGGGAACTACTTTGCCAGGGAAATAGACCGAGTTACCACGACGAGCAGCTTCTTTATCTAAAGCTGAGTCCTTAGCAACGTAATTACTTACATCAGCAATAGCCACGAAAAGTTGATAACCGCCCTTAGGTTTTTTGTAGCAATACACGGCATCATCAAAATCTTTCGCGTCTTCCCCATCTATAGTTACGAAAGAGTATTCACGTAAATCGGTACGTCCTTTTAATTGGCTTTCAGTAACTTGTTGGGGGATCTTGGCGACTTCCGCCGTAACATCACTTGGCCATTCGAAAGGGATACCATGGGCGTGAATAGCCACTTGGATTTCCATACCAGGTGCCATATGGTCGCCCAAAATATGAATGACTTTGCCAATGGCCTGGGTACGTTTGTTAGGGAACGCAATTAGCTCTACTAATACCATCTGGCCATTTTTGGCAGAGCTGGTAAATTCAGGCGGAATGGAGATATCTTGGGTTAAGCGTTTACTGTCTGGTAATACAGAGCTGACTCCGTGCTCAGTAAAAAAACGACCAACTACGGTAGCATTCGCATGCTCAAGCACCTCATGAATTTTGCCCTCAGGTCTACCACGTCTATCAAGACCAGCTTGATAGGCTAGCACGATATCGCCATGCATGACTGTGCGCATTTCTGTGGCAGAAAGCACCATGTCTTCTGCACCATCATCTGGGATGAAGAAACCAAAACCATCGGGATGGCCTTGTATGGTGCCGCGGCGCAAATTTATTTTTTGTAATAGACAAAAACGATTACGGCGGTCTTGCATAATTTGACCATCACGCAACATAGCTTTTAATCGGAAACCGACAGCTTCTTGTTTGCTTTCGTCTTTGAGATCTAACTTATCAATTAATTGATTGCGTGACATGGGTCTGCCAAACTCTTCAAGCACCGCCATAATAAATTCGCGGCTTGGAATTGGATCGGCATATTTTTCACTTTCCCGTTTATAGAAGGGATCTTTAGATTTTTTACTCACCTGTCACCATTGTTATATTTTATTTTCATAATACCACTAAATCATATTTTCGACAGTTCTACCACTTATCCACAGAAGTAGCAAGAAAGCAAGGTTTTTTGATGTGTTGTTGGGGTTATTTGGGCTGTGGCAATACAAAGCCTCGGCTTCCAATAGCGGCTGTTAGGGCTTGCAAGCTCATATCTTCAGCTGCCCAAAAGGTGCCTTGTACAGTGCTTTTTGGCATTTTTACCCCTTTCCATTGGCAGACAGCAAGAGCACCCTCACATGGAATTGCTTGTTCATGGCCTGGTTTTGATTCAATGCAATTCAAAACAAAAGGCCCTTTTTCAACAGACAATGCAGACCAATTACCTGTTTGTAAGCGCGTGGTCCACCCAGCGCTAGCCCCGGGATTGGTTACTGGATGAGTAATCCATAAATCGGTTGCCGCTAAGTTATGTATAAATACCAACTTATTTTTTTTAGCTTTGACGGTTACCGACTCTCCTTGCACCGCTAAAGGTTGACAACCCTCTGGTAATGTTGATTCTGCTAAAGCACAAGTAGATGTCAAGATTAGGCAAATAATAGCTAAAGCGCGCATTCTGTTTCTCCAAGATTAGTAGATTGAGTATTGTTATTGCTTGTTACAGTGCATCGCTCATTAATAAACAAAGTTTTGACCGTGGAATTAGTCGTCTGGGTTGGGGTTGTAGATTTTGTAGAACTCTGTTTAATCTCACTTAATAGGTTTATCAATTGTCTTCTTTTTTCCTTAAATTCTAGAACAGTACTTTTTTCACTGTCAGTTAAGCTGTTGCTCTTAATGCGATCATCAGCCAATTTACGGGTGGGTGCCGGTGTCATGTCGTCACAAAAAGCGACGATTTTAGAGGCGTTGCTCTCCGCGTTAAAACCATAATACCACAATCGTTTCAGAGCTTTAATTAAACCAAAAAAGAAACCACCTAACTTAGTCTGTAATGATAACTCAACCTCTGCTTCAACACTTGCCTTAGTTAACCTTTTGATTAAGTCGCTGTCCTTGCAAGTCTTTGATAATAGTTCCGCGCCGGCTTTTACAAGGGCATAGTGTTTCCCTTGCCCAAAATAGATTAGCAAATCTAGCTCAGCATCCGGAGTTTTAGGCTCTTTGTTATTGCATTTTTTGACGTAATAATGGGCCATTAATCGAAGAATAGTACTGTCTAATACCTGAGGATTTTTTCTAAGAATTAATTCTAAGGTGTCAAAAAGTACCGCGCTGACATCCCTGTCTGGAAACTGTTTAAGTAGATTCACGATGGGATGCGTGTATTCAGTGTTGTAATAAAATTGATGAAAAAAGTCTCGTATTAGCAAGCTAAGATTTTGCTTAGGCCCGGCATAATTTAATAAAAAGACACTGAGATCAAGTAATTTGCCAGAATTTACTTTGCTTTGTTTTAGCAAAATTTGCCAGTCGTTCAATACGGGGTGATTTTTTAAATCTTTATGTAGCGGTGTGTGCTCATCAAAGACTGCTTTGATACGAGCAGTTTCATCACTAAAAAATTCTTTAACTCTTGCTGGCACGCCAAATTTATCGATGAGTTGCATCAGAAAATTACGTGCAAGAGATAGCTTACTAACTTCCACATTGAGTTTTTTCTTATAATAAAATAACGAGGTCTGTCCTGCATTGGCACTTCTGAAAAGCAACTCACCCATCAGGGTGTGGCCTATAGTAAATTGTGGATCGAAAGGTCGTTTTTTTCGAAGATGGCGGCTGGTAAAATCATTGAGAGCACTTAACTCTGAAGTCTGCCAATGTTGCTTAGGATCGAAGAGTGACGCGTGGTTTTGATGAAACGTATGCAGTAACAATCTATATTGTGCCTGGTCTTCCCAAAATGTTTTTGTATTATTGAGATTTTGAATAGCTTGTACCACTTGCCGCTTTTTAAAATAATGACAGATCTGAATTACTTCGCTATTCGTTTCTTCGTGCACGACTGTTTGGTTGTTGTCTTTAATAAAATCATTTAATACCACTTTGGCAACTTCTTCAGACGACAGCAGGCTATCTAAAATACCTTCGAAGGCTGGTTTTTGTGTAGGATCAATCTCTACTCGTTGAGTCAGTAAAGCTAAGGCATCACTGAGTAAATGGTTATGAAGAGTCTTGTTTGCATAAAAGCTAAATTTAACCAAACCGGCTGCAAACCAGGGTTTATTATAACCATAAGCAAGATAATCTGCTAAACAAACCACCGGATTATTGTGCTTTAAAAATTGCTGAAAATCAGATTCATGCAATCCACTTAAAAATACCTCTCTTTTCTCATGGTGATCTAAAATTGTATGGAATAAATGAAAAGCATTGCCTTGATCTCTAACCTGCGCTAATAGGAAAAAAAGTGAGCTATTACTGTGATGTTTTACCAATGCATCGATTAACTCAGAGGAAAATTCATGCTGCATGTTTTGAGCAGCAAGGGTCAATTGTAACTCTAGCCACTGTCGTTTTGTGTAGTCTATTTCATTGTCTTGACTGTTATATAACGTTGATAATGAATTTTTTAACAATACGTCATTCACCAACAGATTTACTGCTTGCGCTGACTTCATTAATTCGTTTTGAGGGACCGTTGCTAATAATAGGGCGCTGGCGTGACTGCTAAAATCTATTAAATATTGTTGGGGTAAATATTTTTTAAGCCAACTTGGTCCGCTTGGTACTTCATAGCCAACTTTTGCACCCAGTCTATAAGTTTGTCCAACAGCGGCGAATAACAGATCAGCTCTTAAATGTTCCTTTGTATTGAGGTACATGGAATACACAGTATCTAGGGCTTTTTCGGCGCTATTTGCGTCGGTTTCTCTTAGTTTTTCTGATTGTTTGATAAGGTCTGCAATTAGGCATTGTAAATTAATTGTTATTTTATATTTACTTAAATTATTGTTTTTTGCAGTCCATTGTTGCGTAGATACTGACTCACTGCTTACTAAAACTTGTTGACTGGTACTGGATCTTAACAGACTTGCGTTTTTTGGCTCAAAGAGTAGAGAGACCAACAAATACCTATCGCATAAATTTTTTAGTATTTTTGCCGAGCATTGTGCAATAAAACTCGGTGTAGTTAATAATCTTTCTAAAGAGGCCATCGCTTGAGTTGGAAGATTTATGTCTGGAGCTACCTCTTTTGCAAGAGTCGCTAAAGACGGTGAATCAAACAAATAATCGGCCTTTGACAGCGCAAGAGATCTCAGTTCAGTTGAAAAATTAGAATCTATAAGCCCTTGATGAGTAAAAAGTACAGTCAAAAGATGGTTAGAGCATTCCTGTAATTCTTTTTTATCGCTTATACAATTTGAGAGACAATGTTCAGCCAATAGAAGTAAGCGATTCTTATCGAGCGTTTCAAGCCAAGTTTTTTGCGTTAATAAATCCATTGTCTTGAGCACTGTGGAGAAGAACAAAATAAAGGATTGGCTTTGCGCTGAAAATAACTCTTTTGTTAAGGTATCTTGGTATAACTGGAATAGAGCGTTAAGCACCATTCTATTCAGGGGCGACGGAAAGTTAATGAGTAAATTCCGTAACCTTGTAAGTTGCTCTGTTTCATTGTGTGCGGAATCTAAAGCAATTTGTGCTAGTTGATAAGACAGCAGTTTATTAAATCGCTCTTCAAGCGATTCAAGTTCGCTCATGAGTAACTCATTGAAGCCGGGTTGAACTAATAGTTCAATGAGCTCTTCTCGGTTAACTGATTCTAATTGGTCGTCTGTTTCCATTAAAAAAAGTTGAATGAGTGGTTGTAAAGGTTTGTTGTTATTCAAAAGAGTAAAGGCTGATAATGTTTTTTTATCGGCTTTATTTAATAAAGGTATTAGCTGAGTTGCACCTTGAATTTTTAGCGCGTCGATTAACGGTTGCGCTGTCTTAAAATGCGTTAATTGATCAACTGCTGTGTCTAAACTGTCTCGGGTGTAACTGCTGAGAAATGACTTTGATTCAAAAGTTTCTGATTGATTCACTGCGGTACTTAGCATTTCTACTGGCTGTTTCATACGACTTATCCTTTAGCCTAAGCACTAATTACGGGCGACTGCAGGGCTTAGGGAATTGGTTTTAATATACAATGAATTAGTTAATTTGCAAATAACTAATAATACTCTAAAATTGTCCTACCTCTAAATAATGGAACTCCCTTAAATGCCAATATGGATAGATGCTGATGCCTGTCCCAAAGTAATTAAAGAAATTATATACCGTGCAGCTATCCGCACTAAAACATCGGTTACTTTGGTAGCCAATAGTACACTGACTTATCCGCCATCACCTTTCATTAGCGCTGTCCGGGTAGAGAAAGGATTTGATGGTGCGGATAATTACATTGTTCAACATCTTATCGCTAATGATTTAGTGATTACCGCGGACATTCCTTTGGCGGCAGAAGTCGTTGCAAAAGAGGCGACCGCTTTGAATCCGCGCGGTGAGCTGTACACTGCGAATAATATCAAGCAGAGATTGACTATGCGGGATATGAATGAGCAGTTGCGATCTACAGGCGAGCGTATTGGCGGACCACCCGTGCTTGGGATTAAAGAAAAAACAGCTTTCGCAAATGCTTTGGATAGGTGGCTGGCAAAGAAATTATAGCGATAGTAAGTTTGCCCTACAAAGTCAGTTTGAGTTAAACTTAACCTTTTTATTATTCAACCGGAAGCTCTAATGACTGAAATGATTAATCCAACAACTGTCAGCTCTCTTCATCGTGATTCAATAGTTTCGTGGAAAGCGCAAGGTGTTAAGCTTGAGCACAATGGATTCTATCAGTTAGTTGAAGAAAACCATGCCTTCAATTATCAGTTGTGGCATGCCGAGGATCGCGCGCGTCGAGAAGATATGGGATTTGAATTTGTCTACCATGCCAAGCGCGAAATCGATCATTGTAATCAACAAAGAAACAACCGTATGGAAGCAATGGATGAATGGTTATTTAAGAGTTTAACTCCTGAGCAACCAACCCAATGCCCAGTGAACTCAGAATCCCCTGGGATGATAATTGACCGACTCTCCATTTTATCCCTTAAGTTTTATCATATGGATTTGCAAACTAAACGAGCTGATGTGGATGAAGATCATCGTAAAACTTGTGCTGCCAAACTGCATACCATTAATCAACAATTGGGTCAGCTAACGCAATGTTTAGAGGAATTGTTGGGCGATGTAAAAAATAAAAAGCGTACCTTCAGAGTTTATCATCAATTTAAGATGTATAACGATCCTACTTTGAATCCACAGTTGTACGCTTAAGTTATTAAGCCATACCTAAACCATGAATCGCGGAATCATCATCGCTGTGTGCGTTGTTGAAATCATTTGGTTTAATTAGAGTGTTTCTCATTGGTGAGTGTCTTCTTTCTATATTGAAGAAAGACAAGTCGGATCTAGCACGTGCAATGGAGTTTTGCGCGGGTGAGGGTCGTCTGATTAAGTTTGTATCATCCACACTTTGGGTATTATGTACATGCTCATTGACGATCTCAGTAATAAAAGGATCCATTTCCATTACTTTCTCATTATTATTAGATGCTAATTGGGACTCTGGAGTACTTAAGGAATCTAAGGTTTGATCAGTACGACGGTCATCGATACTTGTATAGTCGACCTCAGAGGATAATGGCGAGGGGTCCACTTGTTGGCCTAACGGAATTCTTCCCAATCCTCTTGCCAAGGCTCTAAGTCCTAAAGTGATAGCAAAAAGAAAGGAGCTAAAGATTGCCAGAATAAACATGATGGGCGAATCATGGTAATGCCCATGCTCGTCTTGTTCTTGCAATGCATTCCCAGCAAAATCAACAAATTTTTGTCCTTTACCTATACCAGAGAAGAAAGACCTAACGACTTCAAACCATTCTTGGAAGAAATACCGTGGTGAAGGACTTGGTGCCAAACCATCTTGTATTGAAGCATTAAATACTTCGGCTTCTAGCGTTTTATCTTCTTCTAGCTCGTGTAAAATCACTAATTTTTTGCGCATCTCTAAAATAAGATCATAGGGACGATTATTGATTTCATTTTGTTGTTCCAAATGAAAATAGTTCATTACGACTGCATGGATTACGAACCCTAAAATAACTCCCATACCAAGCGATACACAGGCTATTAAAAGCGCTGGCGGGAAGGCAGTAGAAGTCATAACAAATACGGTGCTTATTAAAAATAAGACGCTTGCTAATGCAGAGTAACAATACAAACCATTTTTTACTCCTAAAAGACCTGCCTCTAAATAAGACCGCTTATTTTGCTGGGCTAACAAGGATCGTTTCTTTTCAAAATCGTCAATCAGTCGCGAAACTTCAACCTCTAAACGTTCTTTTTCTAGAATTTCATTAAAGGTGAAGATATGTTTATCCATCAACACTAAAAGCTTGGCATAATTAGTTTCCATTTCTTTATCGATTATATTCATGAGACACTCTGTTTGCGTAACAACCAAACGGAGTTGAAAGTCATGTTCTTCAAAGATACGGGTGACAATGCAGGCCAAAGTGTAAAATGCGCATAAAATAGCCATTGCGGTAAAAGCTGCTGGAACTAGTGGCGCTAGACTTAATACGCCTACATAAAGGTATAAACCATCGATTAGACCACCAATCCCGACTGCAACGAAAGCGCCGGTACGTTTTTCGTCCTTCTGATACTGAATTTGATCAATATACGACTGGCTATCTTCTTTACTCAGAGTTGGAAGTTGTTTTATTTTAGCTAAAAGGGCGGTATTTGTTTTCATCATGCCTTTACGTTCTTCAAGCATGGCGCGAATCCAGTAGCGGTTTACAGCTGCTAAAATGCCCAAAAAAACCCCTACAGGGGCAATTAAAATATTGAGATCATAACCGCCGAGGGTATTGACGGCTTGGATAGCGCTACGCCACCCTTTATAGGCATTTTTTAAGGCTTTGATAACATCTCTAAAGTAAGGCCAAGCGTCAGCAATGTTCTTTTTAAATTGATCTTTTTCTTCTTTTTCATAGCTGCAAGCTAAAACAGAAAAGGTAACGAGGAAGAGAGACTCTAAGGTTATTGCTGTAATTCCAGTAGGCGTGAGCATGAAATCATGCATTAAATCGGTGTTGTTACTGGAGATACACACGTCAAAAAAGTATTTGAACATGCTATAGGAGGAGCTTAAGGAGTCAACGACGGCATAGGCGTAATAAATTTGCCGCCCTTTATCAAGTTCTTCGGCTGCAATTCGACTTTGCGCGTCAATGCGACCAGCAATTGCTAGAATGAAGACTAAATTACTTTGATTTTCATCATTCTGGTTAGACATAAGTCTACAGCGCGACCATCAGTTAAGATTGCCAGGCATTATACTGAATTCCGAACTGGTTGTCAATAAAACTTTCATCCTGAATTAAAAAAATACAAAATAAGCTAGCAACCAACAATAGTACCACACTGGGCTTGAGAAATAATAACTTTTTTACTAAAAATTATCGGTATAAAGCCAGAAACAGGCTGTGACTTAAGCTGCAAACCTGCTACGATATTGCACTAAATTACAGGTGTTCAATATGAGGATTAGGACTGAATGAGATCAAGAATTGCTCTCTTAATTTGTATGTCACTGCTGATGGGACCCCTTATGGCCAAAAATATAACACAAGTGTACGGGTATGTTGAAAAAGTCACCTTGGTTGATAAAGATCTGACATTATCGGCCAAATTAGATACTGGTGCTAAATCAGCCTCATTGAATGCCACTAATATTACTGAAATTGAGGTTAAGGGTGTTCCCTATTTACGGTTCACAGTACCCACAAAGCAAGGTGATTTTATTTTTGAGGGTGAGTATATTGGTAAAGTCAAAATCAAGGTTCGAGCGAGTGAAAGCAATCCTGGACTACTCAAACTAACACCCATCAAACGCCCAGTAGTGCTGCTTAATATTAAAATTGGCGATAAAGTGAGGGCGATTCAAGTGAATCTTACCAATCGAAAACGCTTCTTATACCCTTTATTACTAGGCCGCGATGCAATTATCGATTTGAATGGCGCAATTAACCCCGCACTTATCTTTACTGTAAAATCTAAGAGCAATAGTATCAATGAAAAATAATTCGCGTCATGTCTACGGTCTGATTATTACACTGTTTATTATAGGATCGGGCATTTTTTTCTATAGGCATTTAGTGCTAGATGTACCCTTAACGGATACTGAAACAATTAATAGTTGGATGGTTGAGTCAAATTTACGCTTCATAGCCGATCCGAGCACGCCCATTAAAGCCAGTTTTAATATTCCATATTTACCTCCGCACTTTGCCATTCTTGATGAGTATTTTGTTTCAAGAAGCTACGGAGTAACCACTAACCTAAATGGTTATAATCGGCAGACAGTTTGGTCTATTCGACGAGCTCATGGCCTACAGTCGCTCTACTATCGAGCTATATTTCGCCAATCGGATAATAATGACTCACAACTAGCTAAGCCAAGCGTTATAAAATCATTACCACTTGACGAAAGCCAACGATCGGCTGTTGATACAATTACACAACAAGTCAGGCAGTCTTCAGCGGATATTCAAACATTCGCACAAAGTACTATCAAAGAACTGAATAAAAAAGATGGCAATGCGAAATTGTTAGTAGGCAGTGAATTCAATGACGAGGGGATCATCAATGCCACTATCCTCATACTTAACCAATCTAAAATCAATGCTATGCAAGTGAAAGGTATTTACTTAGCTCAGCAAACCAAATCGGAACTAAAACTGTTCTTAGCAGTCTATAACGGTAAAAAATGGATCTATATCAATCCTCGTACTGGGGGTGCAGGTTTGCCACCGGAGTTTTTGATTTGGCAATATGGCAATGATTCTTTGTTTGAAGTGATTGGCGGGAAAAGATCTCAGTTCAGCCTTACGGTCTCACCCACGCCTATTAACGCTTTGAGCATAGCCAAATCCAGAGGTTTACAATCGGATTCTCAGTTACTACGTTTTTCGTTACTTCAATTGCCAGTAAATGTGCAAGATACCTATAAAATTTTGTTAACAGTTCCTATTGGTGCTTTTATCATCTTGATCTTAAGAAATTTCATTGGCATTAAAACCTTCGGAACTTTCATGCCTGTTCTTATTGCCTTAGCTTTTAGAGAAACGCATGTGATATGGGGGATAACGCTCTTTGTCATCATAGTTTCCTTTGGCTTATTAGCTCGATTTTATTTAGATCAACTCCGATTACTTCTTGTTCCTCGACTTGCTGCCATCCTCACTATTGTGATTTTATTGATGATTTTTATCAGTGTAGTTAGCCAAAATCTGGGGCTGGATTCGGGGCTTTCAGTTGCATTGTTCCCCATGGTTATTTTAACGATGACTATCGAGCGTATGTGCATTACTTGGGATGAACGAGGTGCTGCTGAAGCGATCAAATCGGGGGTCGGCAGTCTCTTCTCTGCGGTTATTTGTTATTGGGCGATGAGCTATGAGCCACTTCAATATTTAGTATTTGCGTTCCCCGAGTTACTGTTTATTATCCTCGGTTTTATTCTCTGGTTTGGGCAATACCGAGGTTATCGTTTGTTTGAATTAAAACGATTTAAAGCGCTCTCACGAGAAATCCCATGATAAGTCTTTTCCGACGCTTAAAGAATCATGGGGTTTTGAGTATTAATCAAAGGAATACCGATTTTGTATTACGCTATAATCCCAGAAAATTATATCCTCTGGTCGATGATAAGCTGAAAACAAAAAAATTGGCTTTGAAAGCAGGGATAGCTGTACCGCCACTCTACGACATTATCGAAACAGAGCAACAAATTAAAACCATTGAAGAGCGGATGGAGCCCTTCAAAGATTTTGTGGTTAAACCTGCTCGAGGCTCAGGTGGTGATGGTATTTTAGTGTTTACCGATAAAGTTTTCGGCCGTTATCGGCAAATTAATGGCAGATTAACTACCAACCAAGAACTAAGCTACCATCTATCCTGCCTATTATCAGGAGCCTACAGTCTTGGTGGATCCTCGGATTATGCCATCATTGAAAAACGGGTGGTGGTTGATCCGGTTTTCGCTGAAGTAAGTTATGAGGGTATTCCTGATATTCGTATAATTACGCTTCTAGGCTATCCAGCGATGGCCATGGTACGACTACCAACTCGGCTCTCGGGTGGCAAGGCAAATTTGCATCAAGGAGCAATTGGTGTTGGTGTAGATTTGGCCACAGGCAAAACACTCGGCGGCGTGTTTCATAACGATACTATTGATTATCATCCTGATACTTTAAACCCTATTGTCGGTATTGAAGTACCTTACTGGAATCAAATTCTTGAGATAGCTTCTAGTTGCTATGAACTAACTGGTTTAGGTTATTTGGGTGTCGACATTGTATTGGATAAAGTACATGGCCCGTTAATGCTTGAGCTAAATGCGCGTCCAGGGTTGAATATTCAAATTGCCAACCGAGAAGGTGGTTTAAAACGCTACCGCGCTATAGAAGCTCGCTTTAAAGATCATGGAACAGAATCTACAGCTGATAAAGTTGCCTTTAGTCGAAAACACTTTGCACGCTAACCGGCTGCGTGTTGGATAAACAATCTTTTTAAAGGTGTCAATTCGTTGCATAAACGTAAACCAAGTCCACGGATAGTTGGGATTGGGCCACTGGCATGACTAAATAATCGCTTAAATCCTTCCATACACAAAATAGTTTGCCAAACGTCATGTTTACGTTCTCTTTGGTATGCGCCCAGCATTTTATTGGAGCAAAGCAACCCTTTATTCTTGCCCATTATAGTCATCCATGACTGCACATCAGCCAACCCGAGGTTTAAGCCTAAACCTGCTAATGGATGTATTGTATGGGCAGCATCACCCAATAATAGCCAGCGGTTGCCACTATAGTCTTGCGCATGTCGCATCTGTAACGGAAATTGATGGCGTGAACTTAGCGTTTGCACCTGTCCCAATTTTGCTGCAAAAGCTTTACTTAATTCCTCATTAAAAGAGTCATCGTCAAGACTCATTAGGGATGCCGCGCGTTCCGGTTGCGTAGACCATACTATCGAACATTGATGAGCTTGCGTTAAAGGTAAAAAAGCTAAGGGGCCATCGGGGTTGAAAACTTGGTAAGCGGTTTTATGATGAGGTTTTTCGGTTTGCACGGTTGCTACAATAGCTTGTTGCTCATAGGACCAAGTGGTCAATTTAGCCTGCACTTTTTCGCGGGTTGGTGATGCGGCACCATCTGCAATCATAAGTAACTGCACATCAAACTTTAGCTCACCGGCTTCAACGCAAATACTATCTTTTAGTTGATAGACATTGCTTGCAGAACTCTGGGCAAATAGGCAGATATTTTCGACTTGATGTATACGAGCCAGCAGAGCATTTTTTAAACTAGTTTCTTCTATAATATGGCCTAAGTTTTGCGCCGCAATTGTTCGAGAATCAAAATCTATGTGCTCGCCATTGATGGCATCCCAAACAAACATTTTGTTATAGGGTGAAACTCGACTATCTTCTAAAAGTTGCCAGGCCCCCAATTCTGTTAAAAGCGTTTGAGACGCTTTATTAATTGCATAAACACGTTGGGAAGTTTGATCTGGTTTAGTTTCTAAATTACCAGCATCAATCAGTGCGACTCGATAATTTTTTTGCGCCATAGCTAAGGTGGCAGCAAGGCCCACTACACCACCGCCAACGACCAAAACATCAAACTCTTGGCTCATCTTATACCCCTTCACTTAAGGCAATTTCACACACTAAATCAGGAGTAATTCCACCAAACCCACGGGCATAGCGCGCTAGTAGTTTTTTTAAAATAGGGATGTTATCAAAAGCAAGTAACCCCAGATTTCGAGCTAAACCAACGCCTGGCAGTCGATTGCTAAATACACTAATGAGCCCATTGGTTAAGCAAGTAATGGCCTGTTGGTCATGGTGTCTTAATTCCAAGTAATGATTGAGCATGTCTGCATTCAATCCTTGTTTCGCTATGCATTGTGCTAAAGTGGCCACATCCCTTAGACCAAGATTGAAACCTTGACCAGCCACAGGGTGCAGTGTGTGGGCCGCATTCCCTACGAAAATCACGGCATCCTTTTTTTGCACGGGCATGATGACTTGTTGTAAGGGGTAGGAAGTACGCTGACCTATTTGGGTAAACCGTCCCAAACGGTAGCCAAAGGCGAGCTGTAGTTTAGTTAAAAATTCGGCTTCGCTAGCATTCATTAGTTGCGTTGCTTCGTCTGGGGATAGAGACCAGACTAAGGACATTTTATTTCCTTGCATAGGCAATAGGGCGAGTGGACCCTGTTCTGTAAAGCGTTCAAAAGCACGAAAACCATGGGCTTTAGCTAATCCCACGTTGGTCACTATAGCCTGTTGTTGGTAGTTTTTTACAGAGGTGTCGAGTTGGCAAAATTTTCTTACCGCAGAATTGGTACCATCGGCTGCAACTAGCAGTTGGGCATCAATAGTCATCTCGCCAGAGTCTAGAAGGATAGTTGCTTGATTATTAATTAGATCTAAGTTACTAAGCTTGGCTGGCGCAATTACTTGATTTTTATCTAATAAATGGTGCAAAGCTTGGTTAATATGTTGCATTTCAATGACATAGCCCAATGGATTTTGGGCATCCCCTTGCAACCTAGAAACACCAAAGCGGTGTTGGTCAGATACATGAATGAGTTCTATAGGCGTAATAAACTTTTTTAGATGATCCCAGATCCCTAGGGTGTTTAAAATCCGTTGAGAAGCAGGGGATAGAGCTATAGAACGAGCATCAAAATCTGCAGTTACCTTTTCACTGAAAGGTTTTGCGTCAACCAGCAATGTACTAAAGCCTAAACCCTGTAGCGCAAGTAGTAAGGTGGCACCAGTTAAACCGCCACCGATAATGAGAATATCTACTTTTTTATTATTCACGCATTAGTGCCTCAATAGCTTCTACATCAACAGGTAAGGCTCCAGTTAGGTTTTCATTCCCTGACTTTGTAACCAAAATGTCGTCTTCGATGCGAACACCGATGTCCCACCAACGTTTATCGACACCGCTAATACCAGCACTAATGTAGATGCCAGGCTCTACAGTTAAAACCATCCCGGCTTCCAAGGGGCGCCACTGATTATTGACTTTGTACTGACCCGCATCGTGTACATCCAAGCCTAGCCAATGACCAGAGTTGTGCATGTAGAAAGGTTTATAGGCTTCATTAGCAATCAAGTCATCAACAGTACCGTGTAATAACCCCAACTCACATAAACCTTCGGTCAAAATACGAACCATACATAATTGGACTTCGTTCCAGAGAACACCGGGTTTGATTAAAGCGATACCTGCCTTTTGTGCTTTAAGGACTATTTCGTAAATGCTTTTTTGTTCAGGGCTAAATCGACCATTGACAGGAAAAGTACGCGTAATGTCTGCTGCATAATTCTCATACTCACCACCTGCATCAATTAGTACAAGGTTACCTGCTTTTAGAGGTTGATTATTATCAACGTAATGAAGGGTGCAAGCATTGGCACCATTGCCTACAATTGGATTATAAGCCACACTTCGACAGCCTTGACGGTAAAACTCATAGATAAGTTCAGCTTCGAGTTGGTACTCTTCTTTTAGATTTTTACATGCTTTCATCGCGCGGATGTGTGCATCGACGGAGATAGCTGCGGCACGTCGCATTAAATTGATTTCTGCTTCACTTTTAAATAGCCTCATTTCACCTAAAATCGGTTCGAGATCGCCAATAATAGTTGGTGCAGTTACACCACGGCGCACCTGGCTTTTTACAGTATTAATGGCGTGCAATATTGTTTTTTCTAAGGTTTCATTGCGCCCTATGGAGTAATAGACCGCGGTTTTGCCACCAAGCAATTCGGGAAGTTCATCTGCAAGATTTTGTATGGGGTAGGCCATTTGCATCCCAAGTTTTTGCACAGCCCCATCTTGACCAAGACGTTTGCCGGTCCATTGCTCTTCAGCTGGATTTCGCGGCCGATTGAATAATACGCTATGCGCTTCTTTACCAGAAGCAATCACTAAGAGTGCATCAGGTTCGTTAAACCCGGTTAAATAAGAGAAATTACTGTCTTGGCGAAAACTATAAACAGCATCCCCATTGCGGCCTACTTCTTTGGCAGCAGGAATTATAGCAATGCTATTTGCTGGTAATTGTTGAGATAAATGCACTCTTCGTGCTTCGTATTCCTGTTGCGTAATCATAAAAAATTCCTTTTAATGAGATCAATGCGTTGTTTCAGAGCCACCTCGCTCCTTTTCATTTGCTATTAAATCGCCATGTAATCGCAGTACAGCTAATCGAGCATACTCACTGACTTCCATAAGCGCTTTTTCATCTTCTTCGTCAACATCTAAGGTATCACAATCTAGATCTGCAAATTCGATAATATGTTGCAAGGCCTCTTGTGCTTCTTCTTCATAGAATTGATCAGCGTCAACACCTGCGGTAGTCAAAGCCTGAGTAAATCCCTCACACCACTCACTAAAGGCTTGCGCGCGTGCGACCAACATTTCGTCATCATCAGGCAATAGCATCTCAAAATCAAAATCAAAATTGGCAATTTGCTGCTGACTGATTGTGAAAACAGAGAACATGCTCAGCAATGCGGAGCGACTTTCTTGATCTTTCTTATTATTTAAAAGTGCTCTTAAGTAGGATTCGCCTTGGGCATCAGCGCTGGCGCAAAGATAACCACACATCATGCCATGTAACTCACTTGCAGAAATAGGCAAGGATAAGCAACCGATAGATTCAACAAAATCATCATACAAAGGTAAGGATAATGAGTTATTTTCAGCAGACATAAGCAACCTTTAAAACAAATTAGCAATGATAACTCATTTGTTAACGGTCTTCACCCCGCAATGCACATTTTAAAGTATTTTTTTAAACCAAGATCCAGGGCAAGATCATCAGAATATACGAACGATCTATCCATACTAACGACCTAACCGAGCCGCGACCGTAAGGGAGCGGAGCTCTTAATCCTAATCACAACCTCGTGCATAATCCAACTGCTCCGCTCCCTTACGGTCGCGGCTCGGTTAGGTCGTTAGTATGGATAGATCGTTCTAATTAAATCATAAGACTCGGTTGCCCTGTATCCTCCTCTTATTTGCTGACTGCTGTCAAAATTGCTACTATTTGAATAGCACTATTCCAAGTGAAAGGCATAAAAAATGACCGTGACCAAATCCTGTAAAGTTAAATTATTAAATAAGTCCTATGAAATTAAGTGTCCCGAAGGAGAGGAAGCTAATTTATTGCTAGCGGCCAAGAAAATCAGCGATCAAATGGCGCATAATAAAACGAAATTTAATCATCTAGATAATTATCAAACTTTATTATTAGCAGCCCTTGATGTTAGTCATGAATTGATAATCTCAAAACAAGAGCAAGAGCAACAACGTCATCAAGTGACCCAATTTATTAGCTCCCTAGAAAATAAAATTCACAAAGTAGTTGGGGGTGATCCCGACAGCATTCCCCAAACTGACTAAAAAAGGAAATACGCATGAGGCGACAATGGTACATAGGATTTGGTATTGTTTTATTAGTCATCCTCGCACTTTTTGCGATGATCCACGATGTCCGTTGGTTCATAGGCTTTCTCATCCCAATTGTCATTTTATGGGTTTATGACTTAGTACAAACCAAGCATACTATTTTGCGTAATTTTCCGGTGCTGGGGCATGTGCGCTATTTTTTAGAATTTTTGCGTCCTGAAATACAACAATACTTTATAGCAACGGATCAAAGCGAACTGCCTTTTAATCGAGAAACGCGATCGCTCGTTTATCAACGATCTAAAAACGAACGCGATACCATTCCTTTTGGTACAGAGAAAGACATATTAGCAGTCGGTTATACCTGGGCTTTACACTCCATCCTGCCAAAACATTTGTCTGAAGTAGAACCGCGTATAATCGTAGGTGGGCCAGATTGCAAACAACCCTATAGTGCTTCGCGACTTAATATTTCGGCAATGAGTTTTGGTTCCTTGTCGGCGAAAGCGGTCATGGCGTTAAATAAAGGTGCGCTGCAAGGCAACTTTGCACACAATACTGGTGAGGGTGGTATAAGCACATACCATCTTCAGGGCGGCGCGATTATTTTCCAGGTGGGTACAGCCTATTTTGGTTGCCGTGATGATAATGGCAATTTTGATCCTGAAGAGTTTCGTAAAGAAGCAACTCGACCTGAAGTAAAAATGATAGAACTCAAATTATCGCAGGGTGCTAAACCCTCACATGGTGGTATTTTGCCTGCTGCTAAGTTAACCAAAGAAATTGCCATCGCAAGAAAGGTGAGAATGGGGCATGATGTTTTATCCCCGATTGCACATTCTACCTTTGATACGCCAGAAGGCTTAATGCATTTCATTAAGCAAATGCGTGATCTTTCGGATGGAAAGCCGGTAGGTTTCAAATTGTGCTTAGGCAGAAAAGATGAATTTTTCGCCATCTGCAAAGCCATGCTAACCACGAATATCCTTCCTGATTTTATTACCGTTGATGGGGCTGAAGGTGGTACGGGTGCTGCACCTGAAGAATACACTGATTATATCGGTACGCCTTTAGAAGAAGGTTTGGTCTTTGTCCACAATGCCTTAGTCGGTATCAATTGCCGTGATAAAATTCGGGTTATTTGTAGCGGTAAAGTGACTAATGGTTTTGATATGCTAACCAATATCGCTTTGGGTGCGGATATGTGCGGCTCTGCTCGTGGGATGATGATGGCCGCTGGATGTTTGCAAACTAAGCAATGCAATTCCAACACCTGTCCTACCGGAATAGCTACGCAGAACAAACGATTACAATATGGTTTAGTGGTTGATCAGAAAAAAGATCGGGTGGCATTTTTTCACGAAAACACCGTAAAAAGTTTTCTAGAAATGGTAGGCGCCTTGGGTTTAGATAATCCCAGTGATCTTCATCCTGGTCATATTATGCGGCGTGTCAGCCCACAAACGGTTAAACCCTTTAACGAAATTTACGAGTATTTATCGCCTGGTCAACTCTTAGGTGCGGATATACCAGAAAGTTACAGGCGCTTTTGGGAAGCAGCTCGTGCCGATAAGTTTTAAAAATAATGTTGGTAAGACTGTCAGGCTGCGCTATACTTCAACTAACCCGATGGCGAGTGATTTTCGAACCAATACTCACTGCCAGGGGAGCATCCTGAAATCGGCGTTGCGCATGACCACCTTAGTAGTGGGAAGCCTGAACCGATTCAACCGCTTCCCACTTGAACCTCAGGGTTCAAAATCGATGACTGTCGGGTTACTACACTTTTAGCAATTGCTCTTTTAACAGTAAGTATTCATCCCGCACTTTAGCAGCTAATTCAAACTCCATATTTTTCGCGTGCAAATACATTTGTTTTTCTAAAGTATTGATCTGTTTCACCAGCTCTTGTGCTGACCAATGTTTGTATTCGGGGATGGTTTCAGCAACTTGTGTTTTACGTTTTCCGATGTAAGCCCCTTCCATAATATCCTCAACAGATTTATAGATGCCTTTAGGGGTGATGCCATGTTCAAGATTGAAGGCTTGCTGTTTCTCACGCCTTCTGTCTGTTTCAGCGATAGCTCTTTCCATAGAGCCAGTTATTCTGTCAGCATAAAGTATGGCTCTACCATGCTCATTACGGGCTGCTCGGCCAATGGTTTGTATCAATGAACGGTCCGAACGTAAAAAACCTTCTTTGTCTGCATCAAGAATGGCGACCAAAGCTACTTCTGGCATGTCTAAGCCTTCACGCAATAAGTTAATACCCACCAAAACATCAAACTCACCCAAACGTAAATCACGGATGATTTCCATACGTTCAACGGTGTCGACATCCGAATGCAGGTAGCGGACCTTTATGCCGTGTTCGCTAAGATAGTCAGTTAAATCCTCCGACATTTTTTTCGTAAGAGTTGTCACTAATACTCGCCAACCTTGTTTGATAACGAGGTTAATTTCAGACATCAGGTCGTCGACTTGCGATCCCACAGGTCTAATTTCAATAACCGGATCGATTAAGCCCGTGGGGCGTACAACCTGCTCGGCAGTATTGTCGGCATTCGCTTGTTCGTAAGGTCCAGGTGTTGCTGAGATATAAATGGTTTGTGGGGAACGTTGTTCAAACTCTTCAAATCGCAGTGGTCTGTTATCTAAAGCAGAGGGCAATCTAAAACCGTAATTCACTAAATTTTCTTTACGTGACCTGTCACCTTTATACATCCCACCGATTTGTGGAACGGTAACGTGTGATTCATCGATAATCAGTAAGGCTTCTGGAGGTAGATAATCAAACAAAGTAGGGGGCGGCTCACCTGGATCCCTGCCAGAGAGATAACGTGAATAGTTTTCAATTCCCGAGCAAAACCCTAATTCCAACATCATTTCAATATCGAAAGCGGTGCGTTGTTCTAAGCGTTGTGCTTCCACTAATTTATTCTGTGCGGTGAACTCAGCTAGACGGTGCTGTAATTCGTCTTTAATTGACTCAACAGCTTCTAATATCCGCTCTCTGGGAGTTACGTAATGGGTTTTAGGGAAAATAGTTGTGCGTGGAAGTTTTTGTAAAATTTCACCGGTCAAAGGATCAAAGCGCGCGATATTTTCAATCACTTCATCAAACAATTCTATGCGTATCGCTTCTTTTTCTGAATCTGCAGGAAAAATATCAATGACATCGCCATGCACCCGAAATTGTCCTCGCTCAAGGCTCATAGCAGTACGAGTGTATTGCAATTCGGCAAGCCGAGTTAAAATTTTACGCTGTCCGCATTGTTCTCCACGGGATAGATGTAATACCATACGTAGATAGGAGTCAGGATCACCCAAACCGTAAATTGCAGATACGGTTGCGATTATAATTGCGTCTTTGCGTTCGATTAGTGCTTTTGTCGCTGATAAACGCATCTGCTCGATGTGCTCGTTGATAGAAGAGTCTTTTTCTATGAAGGTATCCGATGAGGGAACATAAGCCTCGGGTTGGTAGTAATCATAGTAAGAAACAAAGTATTCAACAGCATTATCAGGAAAATAGGTTCTGAACTCACCATATAACTGGGCTGCGAGTGTTTTATTGGGTGCCATGATTAAAGTGGGTCTTTTCATGGCTTGGATTACATGAGCAATGGTAAAGGTTTTACCAGAACCGGTTACGCCCAATAGTGTTTGTTTGGCCAAACCTGATTCAACACCCTCCACTAAGGAGGCGATAGCAGTGGGTTGATCACCGGCAGGTTCGTAATTAGAATAAATTTTAAATAAAGCTTTCATATCGTTATTATACATCAAAGGAGTTAATAGATGGAAATCGCATTGGCGACCCGTTTGCAAAAAGTGAAGCCTTCACCCACCCTAGCAGTAGCCGCAAAAGCTTCCTTAATGAGTGCACAGGGCTTGGATATCATTGGTTTAGGCACCGGCGAACCGGATTTTGATACGCCAATCCATATCAAAAATGCCGCGATTGCAGCGATAGAAGCCGGCTACACAAAATATACCGCAGTGGAGGGTACGCCTGAACTGCGTGAAGCGATCAGGAATAAATTCAAAAAAGACAATGGCTTAGATTACGAGCTGAATCAAATTTTGGTATCTACTGGTGGCAAACAAAGTTGTTATAACCTGTGCCAAGCTTTGCTAAATGCTGGCGATGAAGTAATTATTCCCGCACCTTACTGGGTTTCCTATCCTGATATGGTCTTATTGGCTGGAGGCACGCCAGTTATCATTGCAACTACTCCTGCACAGCGTTACAAAATTAATGCTCAACAATTAGAAGAAGCAATTACCCCTAAAACCAAGCTAATTTTTATCAACAGTCCTTCTAATCCATCAGGAATAGCCTATTCATTAGATGAATTAAAAGCCTTGGGCGCGGTATTAAAAAAACACCCACAAATAGTGATTGCCACAGACGATATGTACGAACACATTCTCTGGGGTCAAAGTTTTGCCAATATTCTTAATGCTTGTCCTGAGTTGTATGGTCGGACCGTAGTATTAAATGGTGTTTCTAAGGCCTATGCCATGACTGGCTGGCGCATAGGCTATGCAGGCGGTCCAGCGCCACTGATTAACGCTATGAAAACCATCCAATCGCAATCGACATCCAATCCATGCTCCATTGCGCAAAAAGCCGCTGTAGCTGCTTTAAACGGCAGCAATGACAGTGTAATAGAAATGGCTAACGCCTTTCACCAACGCCATGATTACGTAGTGGATAGACTGCTAGGCATCCCAGGGATAGAAGTAATTCCGGCCGACGGAACCTTCTACATTTTCCCAAGTGTACAAGCCATTATTCAAAAACGTGGCTACGCAAATGATCTGGAATTTTCAGAAAAATTGCTCCACGACGTAGGCGTTGCCCTAGTCCCAGGCTCAGCATTCGGCAACGAAGGCTGCATCCGCCTATCCTTTGCAACCAGTACAGATTCACTAAAAGACGCCTTAAACCGTCTACAACGTTTTTGTAATTAAAAAAAATATTACTAATACTATTGACCCAAAAGCGGAATCGTTTTAAGATTCCGCCTCATTCCCTGGTAGCTCAGTCGGTAGAGCGGATGACTGTTAATCATTAGGTCGGCGGTTCGAGCCCGTCCCAGGGAGCCAAGCCCAGAAAGAGTTTTGGCAATAAGGCTCGATAAAACCAACTCATCATGGGGCACTGGTGGGGCACTTGAGAATAACAAGTGACAACAACACACAAGAGAATCGGCATGAGTTTTCTTTCAGCCAAACGGTTCTTATCCTTAATTATCGTAAGTTCTTTCTTCATCATTAATGTATTTTCGTTTGCTGCAACACAAACCGTTCAATCAACATCAATTCAAAAACAATTGGCAGAACTTGAAGCCTCCTCTAAAGGACGAATCGGCGTTTATGCTATTAATACGGCAAACAATACGCATCTGGGGTATCGTGCAAATGAACACTTTCCTACAGGCTGTACTTCCAAAGTCATCGGTGTGGCAACTATTCTCAGTAAGAGCATGATTGATAGCGCTTTGTTATCGCAAACAATAAGCTACTCAAAAAAAGATTTAACCAATTGGAACCCCATTACTGAGAAGTATCTTTCATCAGGTATGACAGTGGAACAATTATGCGCTGCTTCCATTAGTTACAGCGATAATACCGCTATGAACCTTTTGGTGAAGCAAATGAGTGGACTAGATCAAATGACTCTTTTTGCCCACTCCCTCGGTAATACTTCATTTCGGCAAGATAATGGCTGGCCAGAAGAAGCTTATTCCGGTGGAAAAGGTGATTTAAAGGATAGCTCTACCCCAAAAGACATGGCAAACAGTTTACAAAAATTAGCCTTTACTGATGCTTTAGCTAAACCTCAAAGAGAGATGCTAATTTCCTGGCTAAAAGCCAATACAACAGGTGATTTTCGTATTAGGGCAGGTCTTCCTAAAGGATGGGTTGTGGCAGACAAAACAGGTACTGGCGGAGCCTATGGCACAACAAATGATCTTGGAATTGTTTGGCCGCCTAAGTGTGCTCCGATTATCCTGGCAATTTATTACACAAATGATGCTAAAAGCGCAGTAAAGAGAGAAGATGTCGTTGCATCAGCTACGCAATTATTAATCAATAAATTAGCCCAAAGCGATCAGTGCATCAAAAAAAATATCGAGAGGGCTAAAAATGAAATTACTAATTCAACTAAGAGCGCTTAAAGAGACAGATATTCTCGAGTGTATTACCCTTTTTCAAAATACCATCCACGCTGTAAACGCAAAAGATTACTCGCCTATTCAATTAGAAGCTTGGGCTCCTAAGGTAAAACCTGAAATCACTCCTCGCTGGCAAACATTATCAGAAAATATTTCTTATGTGGCTGAACTTGAGAATCAAATAGTTGGCTTTGGTGATCTTACGGAAAAAGGTTACTTGGATAGATTGTTTGTCCATAAAGATTTTCAAGGCCTAGGAATTGCTGCGGCTATTGTGAAAAAATTAGAAGAGCGAGCCAATGAATTAAATCTTAAAGAAATCACTACCGCAGCCAGTATTACTGCCAAGCCATTTTTTGAAAGAACTGGGTTTGTTGTTATGAAAGAACAACAAGTTGAAATCCACGAAGTAAAATTAACTAATTTTGTAATGAGAAAATTGCTATGAGCAATATTACTATTCGCGAACTAGAGCAACCACTTTAGAATAGGTCAAGGCATACATCTAACAGATGAAAGGCATCTTGTCCATATCGCTGATTAACGCATTAACTGTTCTATAAAGATAGATTTAATTGCCTCTACGGCATCCAATAAACTCCAACCTTCTGTTGCAATACGTTGCTCGCCTTCTGTAACAAAACCCAACGGTCGAGAATGATTATTTTTTAAACGAGGCGCAAGGAGTGGTTCTATATCATCGAGAAAAGCAGGGTCTTGTAGCTTTAAGTCCAGGTTATCGATAAATAATTTTTTAGTAATTGTTTTGTTGCCACGAGCCATGTGTTCAGAGAAAACGCCCATGGTTGTTTTTGCATCAAATTCTTTTTCATTAATTGCCAACCACAAATCAAAAGCGTCACGTCCTTTTTTACGTTCGTATAAAGCACGTAGTTTAGTAGCGAGTAATTCTTCAAGCTGAAAAGTATTGACCTCTACATCTTGGCTAAACCAATCCGATTTAACAGCAAATGGTTTATTGAGGCGCTCAAGTATGGCGTAATTTTCATGTATATTGATTTCAATTTTGATCTTTTGTTTGATTGATGCCGAAATTTCAGGGAAAAAGTAAAAGAGAAGTTTGAAGCTTTGTGCTGTTTGCCGTGTTTTAGGTTGCCCTAACCATGGTTCTAAGCAGTTTCGTAGCGCATCAATAATTTCCTTGATGCCCCCTTTGGAAGTTCTCACCAAGTCAATATCTTCACTGTATCGAGCAGCAGGGGAGAAAAATAGCTTATGTAATGCAGTACCCCCACGAAAGGCCAATTGATCAGCTAAAAACGGATTAGAAAAAATCTCAACGATGGCGCGAGATAAAATTAAATCTTGTTCTACCTGCATATCATCTGCCCAAGGTGCAGTTTGCCTCCATTGGATAATTTGCGCGAGTGGGATCATTCGTCAGGTTCCACCGTAGTATTGACAATCACATGCCATTTTTTATTTCGTTCAATGGGGTTATAGGGTACACGGGACGCAAGGCGTACCCAATGTAATGTTTTCCCCTCCAAGGCTGTATATAAGGTATTAGCAAGCTCTTCAACCCCTAAGAACTCAAGAAACCAACCTAATCGCTGTACCCAGAATAATTCCGTATTAATCTGCATTAACTCTAATAGTCTTTTAGCATCTAATGATTCAGCTAAATCCGATAGAACAGTTGCTACATTGTTGATGCCAGCCGCATGTTGGGGCGAACTGACCAAATCAGCGGCTAATAGTTCAGGTGTAGCGACATCAATCACCCCCGCCAGCGTATTAAATTTTTTAACCAATCGCTTATCGAGCTGTTTTTTGGCAATAAATTCGATGTGTATGCGGCCACAATGAATAGGTGAGCGGTTCTTTAAAGTGACTACCTGAAATCGCTGTGGTTTCTGATGGGCTGCTCCATAATATTGGGCAGCACTCAAAAAACCAACATAATAAGGCAAGCCCCAATAACGCATCAAATCAGGAATAAACATATCTGCCGGCAAACAGCCATACACTTGATACTCTGGGGGTATAATGAGGTAAAATCCCTTTGCCGGGCTAACTATCAAGTTGTTTTTCTTCAAGCGGTGCAATGCGTTTAAACAGGCCACTTTTTCGAGGGCGAGCGCCTTTTCTGCATCCGCAGTGGTAAAGGAAAAACGACCTTGACTCCGTAATTCATTGATAAAAGTAAGCGCTTTCATAGGCTATTTTTTGTGTTTATACTTTTTCATTATATCACATTTAGTTATATAGGAGGATAATTAACACAAATTTCTGTTCTAGGGAGGCCTTTTCTAATCATTACCTGACAGTGCATAGTTGTTCTTGTAGGGTGGAAATGAATTTAATAATTCAGAATGCTCTGCCTCCAGTCTACTAGCGATGGTGTTGCATAATTGACTTGCCGAAGAATAATCCTTGCTAAATAATTCTTCTTTACAAAGGGCCTCTACCTTCTCCCTGAGCGGCTTGTAAGCCTGATATGAGTTTTCCCCTCCTTCTAAGGGGAGCCACTTAAAACGATGTGGTAAGTTTAGGAAGACATCAAACAGTTTTCGTGGCTTAAACACTAGCTTTTCAGCATTGATTTCCAAGTTCGGAAATAATATCGTGATAATCCGCCTCTTTTCCTCTAGTTCATAACTTCATAACTTCAGAACTTTTGAACAAATCATGAGCTTTCGATGCTAGCGCAAATATAGTTGATAGGGATTTATTAAAACCGTCATCTGCTTTGGTTAACCTTTGCAATCTAACTTCAACATTGTTTGATGCTATAAAATGTAATTTATCAACTCTTATTTTTGCGAAAGTTAATGCACAAGAATATATGGATGCTGTGCTTTATCGAGCCAATGAAGCATCATTAATAAGTGTTTCTTTTCCAAAGCGACACATCCAGCCGTTGGTGAATTTGGCGAGCGCCACAAGTGTATAAAAATGGCGCTACCTTTTCCTGCGATTGTGGGATTCATATTGTAATTTATGACTGCGCCATAGATATAGGGTTCAATTAACATCGATTCATAACTTATCGCATCGGTTGAGCCAGACACCCATGTGTTATAACGTTTATTGTTAATATCATCGATGAATTTGTCATCTGCTGTGATGTATTTATAATCCATTTTAAGTGCCAATGGCTGTGTTCCAAATGCCTCTCCGATGGGATGTAGGCCTGCGGGTGTTTTTAAATCACCCTCTTTCTTTTTTCCAATCGAAGCTATCCCATTCTTTCCAATAACAGCACGAAAAACGGGTGTAAACATGGGTTTCCATATTGCTCCGTGGCGTTGGCAGAGAGTCATGTTGGCTTTAATGCCACCCAATGACTTAACAATAATAATTTGTGAAGGATACGGCAGTATTTTTTTTACCTGTTCGGATGTGTTTAGAACTTGGCAAGCGTCCTTAGCCTTATTCGCTGCCATTGAAACGGAGTTTGTTGACATCAATATAGCAAAGATTACTAGCGATACATGACATTTATAACGCATTTACAATCGTCCAAACTGGTTAATAAATTGACAAAATACGCATTTATCGGTATCATGTAACCCTTTGTTGTGAAGCAGAGTCTTATGAATTATACCATATGTGATAAGCGGCATTTAACGAAATTCATAATTGCACCATTCTTATTCCTCTATTTTTCCGCATGTTTTGCAATAGAAGTACCCATTTATGATTTTCCTGTCACATATTCTCAAAATGCAAATGACTATTTATCTCCAGATGGAGAGGATTACAATAAGCCTTTATTAAGCCCTGAATATCAAAATTTACAGTTAAAGCAATTTTATAATCATTATTACTCTAGTGATGCTCAAGGATTGTCACCTTGGAGCGGACAAATGGTAACGTCCGCGTTACCCCTAATGAAAAAAGTTGAATCCGAAATATTAGAAGATTTTAACAATCAAAACAAACCGAATGAAGATAAGCATTATGCGGAGAATTTCAAGGAGCACGACCAAACTTGGTGGAGCAAAATAAGAAATAACATGGATTTATATGCGCTCGCCTCGAGTGAGTTCAAGGAGGAAAATAGAGCAATTTCAGTTGCAAATACCCATGCACGTGCGTTACCTGATAGTGCACCTGATTTCTTTCATGTGAGTCTACCTGGCCAAGGATTCCCTTTTGATAATTTGCAAGAATCAGCAATTTGGACAGGCACTCCACTCTATGTCTTTAGTGTATCAAGGGATAAAGCTTGGTCATTGGTCTTAACGCCTGATGGCTACTTTGCTTGGGTTAAAAGCAATGATATCGCATATGTTTCATCCGCGTTCATTAGTCAGTGGCAAGTAGCAGCACAACGCAGCCTTGTTGCGGTCACTCAAACAGAAACAAGCATTGTCGATGCTCAACAACAATTCCAATTCACAGGCTTTGTTGGATCTGTATTTCCAATGGTTGAACGCACTAGCCAGCAAACCTCCATCTTAATACCCGCTAAAAATAGCCATAATCAAGCCATGATAAAAACTGGCATTATCAATACAAACGCGTCGAATATAATGCCTTTAACTGCCTCGCCCAAAAACCTGGTCAAAATCATTAACCAATTAAAAAGTCGGCCTTATGGCTGGGGGGGAGCATTCTTCTTTAATGATTGCTCTCAAGAGATGAAAAGTATATTCACACCATTTGGTATTTGGCTCCCCAGAAATACAGCTCAACAAGCACAGCTAAGTTCAACGTTGGACTTATCAAAAAATAATATTGATGAACGCATAAGCTTATTAAAAGAAAAAGGCCATCCATTGATGACCATTATTTATATCGGTGGCCACGTAATGTTGTATGTAGGCAGTAAAGATATTGATAATAATAGGGCTGCTGCCATTACTTATCAAAATGTCTGGGGGATGGCTCCTGAGAATCGTGATAAGCGCTATGTTATTGGTCAATCGTTATTCTTCCCTCTCCTGAAAAGTTACCCAGAAAATTCTGATGTTAGCTCACTTGCTGGCAAGTCTAATTTTAAGCTTGTTTATCTTGATGAACTCAATCTAAAAGATTCCCCTCGAGGTTTTGCGAATAGGTTTTTAGAGCAGCGTAATATCCAGAACTAATCATCTATTGCTGCAAGATAAAAACCTAATTGCCCTGTATGCTCTGGTTTAAATTTTTTATTTTTCAATTCGATGACAACAAAAGCGCGTAATTCGAGGTGATAAAACAATAGATCAACAAAAATTTCTTCATCCTCTGAAGATTACTAACAGAAAACCCCTGCATGTACTACTCCTTGTGGTTGGATTGCTATTAGTGTTGCGGATGGTTGGACATCCACACACTTTAAAAATAATCGTGGCAGAGAAAACATACACCCTGCTTAATTTATCTGATATATTTCAGACGCTCGTGATCAATTATTTTTTCGAAGTAAAATGATAGCAAAGCGATAGTAAATAACCCTGAAATACTATTCAAGAGAATCTTATGTCAAAATTCCTCGGACTTAATAAAATGGAACTGGATACACCGTGCTTAGTTATTGAGAAAGGTGCATTGGAGTTTAATCTAAAGGTAATGCAAGAGCATTCCCAGAATACTAAAGTCAATATTCGACCTCATGTCAAAACGCACAAATGTTCACAATTGGCCAAGCTGCAAATTGAATATGGCGCAATAGGTATTAGTGCTGCAAAGGTATCGGAAGCTGAGGTTCTAATTAATGCGGGTATAAAGAATGTTTTAATTACTTCGCCTGTAGTAAGCAAAAATAAAATAAGCTGTTTAATCTCCTGTATTAAAAAAGCCCCTGAAACTATAGTCGTTGTGGATAATGAAAGAAACTTGCAGGATTTAAATACAGCGGGTCAATCCATTCAATCCAAAGTTAATGTCTTGATTGATCTGGATCCGGGAATTGGTAGAACAGGTATAAAACCAGAAGCCGCATTAAGCTTTGCTGCAAAGATAGAGCAATTTAAATGGCTAAACCTTATGGGTATTCAATGCTATGCCGGCAATCTTCAACATATAAGCTCCTATGAAGAGAGAAAAAATCGTTCTTTACAGGTTATGGAAATAGCAAGTGATGTAGTCAAGCAATTAAAAAAATCAGGACTATCTTGCCCAATACTAACTGGTACAGGGACAGGTACTTACGACATAGATGTAGACGCCTCAGAAGTCACAGAAATCCAGCCAGGATCTTATACGGTTATGGATGTTGAATATGGCATAATAGGATCTAAAACCGATAGCGCTTCATTCACTACTTTTAAACCAGCAATGACGCTTTTGACTACGGTTATCAGTTGTAATAGAAAGGAACATGTCACTGTAGATAGCGGAACAAAATCAATTTATTTTGATACCAAAAATAAACCTAAAATTATCAGCCATAAAGGATTGCATTATGACTGGGGTGGATTTGGTGATGAGCATGGAAAGATCTCTGCTGATGGGAATTGTGAGCTTCCTAAAAATGGAGACGTTTTAGAACTTATTGTTCCTCATTGTGATCCCACAATTAATCTCTATGATAAATTTTATATTGTGAATAATGGGGTGGTTGAAGCTATTTGGGAAATTGACCTGCGTGGTAAGTCACAGTAAGGTCAATAATAGATTCTTGGACGATTTTCATGACAGAACAATTTTCAATACGCTTAGCATCACCATGCGATGCAAAAATTATTGCAAATCTTTATATCAAGTCTCGAAAAGAATATATTTCTTTTGCACCACTTGTTCACTCAGATGAAGCCATTCAACAGTGGATGCATGACCTATTGATACCCAACTCTCAAGTTTGGGTTGTCGAACAGCATAAGGTAATTATTGGCATGATGGCCATTGTTGAAAAACAAGGAATCAATTGGATTGAGCAACTCTATGTATTACCGCAAGCCACAGGTCAGGGTGTTGGGGGAATATTGATAGCCCAAGCGAAATCATTAAATCTTCCAATTCGGTTACGTACATTCCAAGAAAATTTAGGTGCTAGGCGTTTTTATGAACGACATGGATTTAGAATAATAGAATTCTCAGACGGCTCAGGCAATGAGGAGCAATGCCCTGATATGTTATACGGATTCGGGGATTGAGTTAATTATGCATATACTCAACAATCACAGGCAGTGCGTTTTGATCATCACCACCTTTTTGCCAGTTTAGATTTCTGATAGATGTTTTACCCCCAAATGCGGGTATAATTGATTTTACCCGCATTTGGGGGTAAAGGTTTACCTAGCCACTTTCCAGAAAAAATTGCACAGCCCATCTTTAAGGGAATGAAGAATTTTAAAGAGCGAATGATATCCGCTCCAAATGGTAGGATATAACAAGGGATTTTATGTCAAAATATGCCAGGATAGTTTTGCTTTTCGTTGGTCTCATGTCCACAGCTGTTTTTAGTGCTGATGACGAACTCACGGGATGCGGAACCTGCGAACAATGTTGTCGCGTTAAACAAGAAAACATTTACCAAAGTTGCTTAAAGCAATTTGCAAAAAATCTTTGCGAAGGAACGGCTTTGGGGGCGTACAATAGTTGTAACAATGATTGCCCAGAAGAACTCAATTAAGGCTTTATCCGGGCTTATCAATTCGTTTTAGCGATCGTTATTGAATTTCAGATTTTCAAACATGACTACCTGGGTTAATTTTGTAGAGTCTTCGGCAAATACAAACTCATCGACATATTCCCCGTCACCGATTTCACCATCCAATAAATTAAAATGAAAGTGGAATCGTGCAGCAAAACGATCTGGATCTTCAAGACCGCTATAAAATTGATGGAATTCCGTATTGGCCGTTTCAATTTCCGTTAAAAATGAGGCGAAAAATTCCTCTGCGTTCACTTTCCCACGAGAAGTAGAGACAACAGTACCTCCTTCAGCAAACAACGAAGTAATATCTTTATGATCAGCTCTTCCCAAATCGAGAATGTATTGATGAATAATATGTTCACGTTGGGCACGCAGTTCATTGTTACTTATTGGACTTGCAACTGCATTTTGTCCTGTTAATAAGAACAACAAGACTAAAGGAATTTGTTTTAATTTCATGGTAAGTCTCTCACTAATTAGGAAGGTAATTTTGAACACAGATAAGACTTTACCGCACGACTATCCATATGTAAAATATATAACAACTATAAATATCATAGGTTTTATCTATGCTTCCCTCTGCTGCCGAGTTAGAATATTTTCTTGAGCTGTGTAATTCCTTAAATATTTCACGTGCCTCAGAGCGCCTCGGCATAAGCCAACCCTCATTAAGCCTTGCGATTAAACGCCTGGAACAATCAGTTGGTACACTTCTGTTTGTACGACACAAACATGGTGTCACTTTAACGCAAGCTGGAAAGCAATTAGTTCTGCACACCCGTCAATTAATGCAGTTTTGGGAAAAAACCAAATCAGAAGCTTTGGCTTCACAACATAAGATACAGGGTTATTTCACTCTAGGATGTGCATCAACCATCGCCATTTACCTAGTCTCAGAATTGTTACCTGATTTATTAGAGACTCACCCCAAATTAGAGATCCATCTGCGGCATGATATTTCACGCAAAATTACGGAGAGTGTTATTAATTTATCAACAGATATAGGGATTGTGGTTAATCCATTGAAACACCCTGATCTGATTATCCGAAAACTCTGCAACGATGAAGTGACTTTTTGGGTTGGAGAAGGGCAGCGCTCAATTCAAGATATCCATGCCAGACAAGCGTTAATTTTATGTGATCCAGATCTGACACAATCGCAATCGCTGATAAAAAAAATGAAACAAGCAGGCATTAAATCAGAGCGCATCCTAACTACGAATAGTTTAGAGGTAGTTGCGAGTCTCACTGCAAAAGGTTGTGGTATTGGTATACTGCCAACACGCGTAGCCCAAGCGATGTACCCTGATACCTTAACGCGTATTCCAGATGCACCGGTATATTCTGATGAAGTCTGTATTATTTATCGCAACGAGAATAGACAAGTTCAAGCAGTACAAGCTGTAGTTAGTGCAATAAAAAATTCCATGGTAGCTAACCCTTCCTAGTTTTTCAAAAAAATAATTATTTATTCAGTGTGAAATGTTGATTTTATTTAATGGGCTTGTAATAACGGCTATTATTACTTAGGATGCGAAAGTTTTAAACTACAAAGGATGTTAAGATGATGTATGGAATGTTTAGCAAAAAAACCGTTCAAGTAGGCTTGGTGTGTGCAAATTTAGCTGCACTTACATTGGCTACCATAAATATGTTCAGAAACCCCGAGAATTGGACTGAGTTTGCATTGGATGGGAGTATCCATATGCTTAATATTATTTTCTTGGAGGATAGAATCCCAGCCCCAGCACAAAAATTAGCTGCATTAGCCAATTATATTCAGCTCTTTAACGTAGTCGGCAATGTGGGTAGAGGAGCTGGTTTATGTGCAATAAGTTTAGGCGTTGCTGACGTTTTATTCCATGCTGTAAATGCAGCAGTCTTACAAAGTGGAGAATTAGCTAATATGCCACTATGGCCTCAAACAAGGTAAAGCCGCACTTCTGATTAAAGCGTCTCTTGGTAAACGAGCTGAAGGAACTTTTTTCTTTAAGAATAGCTTATCCACGGATCTGTTTTCCGAGAGATGTCCATCATTTCTTGTTCATTCAAACTTAAATGTGCCTCAGTCACTTCTTTTTTAATACCGTCCAGAGTAAGCGGGGTTTGTGAAGTGACATAACTAATTAAGGTGGCAATTGATGAAAACGTATAGATACCACATCGTTTATCACCCATACTAGGCTGTGCGTTGGTCGTGATAGTATCGGTTACACTTACTTTAGTATCCTTATCTCCATTGAATACACGCTGTAATGTATTTTTAACCTCATTTTTACCTAACAACCGTACTAACTTAACTTGAATGAGTTCTTTACCTGATAATATAGAGTTTGATGCTAACCAATTCAATACAGGGACTGGATTAAAAACACCAAAAGGATTAAATGTTGAGTCAATTACGCTAGCATGAATGCTGTTAGTATTGTCTTTATAGATTACTAAATGATTGAAGTGAGCTCTGTAAGCAATGCCTGTGAAACGTCCTTTAACCATGAAGGCATGAGGAAATTGTATTGCAGTGGCTTGGAGATTCAACGCATCCAGTTTGGCGATTATTTCAGGCAGAAGTTCAACATCTACACCATCATGGCAATCTGAAGCCAAACAATCCAGTGATGTTAGGACAGTTTTATTGTTTTCGGTTTGAATGATAAAGCGAAGCTCTTGTAGATTTTCTAAGGTAATTTTAACCTCTTGTGCTCCGTCAACGGCTAATAATTGGCTTTCGAGACACATGCCTAGTTGAGAAGGAACCATTCCTTTAGTAATAGAACAAGAAGGTAAAACATCTTTAAGAACTTTGTTTAATTCTGCTTTTCCAAATGGCATATGAACTCAAATAAAACCCACAGTGTTCAAATAATACCATTTTAGTATTAAGGTTTTATTAAAACCTATAATCTTAAGCCATTTAGTTGTTTGTTTAGTGTAAATCGCCTGTTATTATCGGCCTTTTTACCCTTGGCGGTGCTAAATCGTGGCTGAGAGTGCTAAAACTCCCACTAAACATACCAATGAGAAAATAACTGCAGCTGTTCTAATAAGTGCTTTGGCAACCTATGGTCTTATGCGACGAGGTCATTACAGCGCGTCTTTTATGTTGTACCAAAGAACTGGCGGTGGGGGCTTTAATATCCATCAAACCTGCGCAGATGGACATGTGAGAAGGCGTTTTGCAATCGATTACCACCCATTTTGGGATAAACAGAGCCAAACGGAACAATGGCGACTCCATTATCATCGCGGTGACAGTCATAAAGAAATAAGAAAACACCGGCCTTATGAAGGGGGTTGGTAAATAGTCCTAGTTTGCACTCTAAGCGGCCAAATGTTAAAATTAGTCCATATTGTAAATATTGGGCTCATACAATGAAGTATTTTTGTTCTTTTTTGGTATTTATCACCTTGTTCTTCGGATCTGTTACCAATGCCACCCCAGCACTTAGTCTACGAGATAAAATCGGACAAATGCTGCTTATAGGGTTTGCTGGCAAGCAGGTAGATTCTCAGTCTCCAATTGTAAAAAATATTGAAGCGACTAATTTAGGCGGCGTAATTTTATTTGATTACGACTTCAATACCAAAACATTTAATCGCAATATCGAAAGTCCTAATCAGGTTAAGCAACTAAACTACGATTTACAGCATTTTACAAAGCTAGCCAATAAAAAACACCACAGACCTCAGTTGCCGCTTCTAATTTCAGTTGATTATGAAGGTGGTATGGTAAATCGTTTGGGTGAGCAATATGGTTTTCCAGAAGCCTTGTCCGCTGCAGAAGTAGGTAAACGAGGCTTGGGCGAAGCTGAAATAAGCGCTGAGACTATGGCTTTAACTCTAAGTGATGCGGGTTTTAATTTAAATTTCGCACCAGTATTAGATGTTAACGTTAATCCAGACAATCCGGTTATTGGGAAAAAAGAACGAAGTTACTCTGATGATGCTAATACGGTTGCTGATTTTTCAAAAGTCTATTCGCAGCATTTTTTGCAACACAACATTCAATGTGTCTATAAACACTTTCCCGGTCACGGTAGTTCCACTAAAGATTCACACTTGGGTTTTGTGGATGTCACTGACACTTGGCAATCCTATGAGTTAGAGCCCTATCAACAGTTGCTCAATAATAAAGAGGCCTGCGGAGTTGTTATGAGTGCTCACATTGTCAATCGACAATTAGATGACTCAGGACTACCAGCTACATTATCCCATAAAATACTCACCGGTCTTTTGCGTGAGAAATACCAGTTTAAAGGGGTAATCATAACTGATGATATGCAAATGAAAGCCATTAGTGATAACTACGGTTTAGAACAAGCCTTGGTTTTGACCATCAATGCTGGTGCTGATATGATCATATTCGGCAACAACCTGTCTGCTACTTCGCAAGATCCAAAAGAAGTAATTGATATTATTGAAGCAAAAGTTCGCTCTGGTGAAATAAGCCCAGAAAGAATTGATGCGGCCTATCAACGTATTAAGGCTTTAAAAAATTCTTTAGGCACCCACTAAGTCAATTAGTGGGCGACATCTACGGCTGAGTTAGATTTAAAACGAAGGACGTACTTGCTGCGCTTTCACTACCTCATAGCCTTTTTCTTCCCAGGCTTCAATACCGCCTTCTAAATTATAGAGCTCAAGATCAGGATTAAATTCTAAGAGTTTGTTACAAGCTAGGGCGCTGCGTCTGCCGGATTGGCAATGAATTACAATTTGTAGTTTATTAGGATTATTTATTTTATCTTGGGAAATCGTGTCCATGGGTATTAGCAGTGATCCTGCAATACTCATTTCAGCATGTTCATCAGCCCTTCTTACGTCTATGAGTAAGACTTTTTTCTCTTCCAATAATTTTTTTAGTGTAACTGCATTTATAGAGTGCGCAGGCATCTGATACCCCCTTAAGTCAATTTGCGTTGTTTGGCGGCGCCAATATACAAATATTATTTCAGAGAAACAAGCCACTATAATGGTGAGTGCAAGCAACTCTTGTGGCTCGAGTTGGGCTTATAGTTTATAATTAATCCAGTTAATCTAAATTTTGGTAAGAGTTGAATGAAAAACAATAAACAGCTAACAGTCACCCAATTTATTGGTACTCTTCTCAAACCCTATATTCGCTATGTGGTTCTTTTTTTCTTAATAGCTGCCTTATGGGCCTGCACGAATACCTTTTTACCTTACACACTAAAATTAATTATTGATCGTGCTGTGACTTTGCAAAATAATAAAGAAGCTGTTTTCTCGGTGTTACAACCTTATATTACAATATACCTATTCTTTTGGGTCTTGCTTTGCGTAAACATGCGCTTTTTAGACTGGGCCAAACTTAAATTCTTACCCAGTTTACGACAAGATGCGATGTCGCAGATGTTCTCGTATCTCAATCAACATTCCCATCAGTACTTTCAGAATAATTTTGCCGGCAGTTTGATTAATAAAATAATCGATATGCAAGGGGGCGTTGTTGATATTATCAATATTTTGGATGATGTCCTGGCTCAATCGCTAGGTTTGCTTATTGCTACTTCGGTTTTATTGTATGTTCATCCAATATTCGCTTTTATCCTGGTTGGATGGGTAGTCACTTTTCTAGCTATTACCGTTTTATTTATGAAACCGATTCAAAATTTGTCCCATGTATTTGCTGAAGCTCGCAGTTCTTTGGTCGGTAAAATGGTAGATAGTATTAGTAATATCGTAAATATTCGCTTATTCGCAAAGCACAATTTTGAAAATCAAGAAATAGACAAGACTATCGCCTACACCGTGCAAACCGACAGGGACATGTTGGCCAAGATTATACAAATGCGTATTTTTTGGGATATTAGTATTGTTGCATTGCTGGGTATTAATTTAGTTTTATTAGGGAAGATGTACTCTCAAAATCTTGTCACTATTGGGGATTTTAGTTTTATTATTTCTTTGTCTATAAGCATCTTATGGAATCTTTGGTACATAGCCGGGCAATTTGTTGCCTTTTCTGAGCAGGTTGGAAAGTGTAGACAGGCTCTTTCCATAGTCAATGCCATGCATGATATTGTCGATACTGAGGATGCCAAAACCTTGGTGGTATCAAAAGGAGAAATAGAATTTAAGGATGTATGCTTTCATTTTGGTGGTGGTGCACGCCTGTTTACTAATAAAAATTTACTAATTCAACCTGGGGAAAAAGTTGGTTTAGTGGGTTTTTCGGGAGGTGGTAAAAGCACTTTCGTGAATTTGATTTTAAGACTTTTTGAAGTAGAGGCAGGGCAGATAACGATTGATCAACAAGACATTCGCGAGGTTACCCAATTATCTTTACGTGAAAATATTGCCTTAATCCCCCAAGACGTGTCCTTATTCCATCGTAGTTTATTGGAAAATATTAGCTATGGTGCAAGTAATGCAACGGAAGAGGACATAATCGCCGCCTCTAAAAAAGCGCATTGCCACGAGTTTATATCACAGTTAACTGATGGGTATCAGTCAATGGTGGGTGAGCGTGGTATTAAATTATCCGGTGGTCAACGACAACGAATTGCAATTGCCCGCGCCTTATTAAAAAATGCACCGATATTGATTCTTGATGAAGCGACATCGGCGTTAGACTCGGTGACTGAAAAATATATTCAGGAAGCATTACATCTCTTAATGGAAGGTAAGACAACAATAGTAGTAGCGCATCGCTTATCAACATTGTCTGAAATGGATAGGATTTTAGTATTTAACAACGGGCAGATTATCGAAGACGGTACACATGCTGAGCTCATCGCGTTAAATGGGCATTACGCCACTATGTGGCACATGCAAGCGGGTGGTTTCTTACCAGAACATTACTCAGAGACAGAATCCTCTCAAGACTCTTATTAAACATGTAGCCTGTATTGCACTTTACTAATACAGGCTACGTTTCTATCTTTATTCGTCGTAAGGCTTAACACCGTACATCAACATTTTTTTGCTAGCTCTGATACCTGCCATACCCACGCCACCCATTACACCAGTCACTGAAATACTACCGTTCGATGTCACATAAACAGGCGCTACTCCAAGTGCTGAGCCCCACGAGGTTGCGCTGTTAGTCATTGCGGGTGAGGCATTCCCCGTCACTATCAGTGCAATATTGGCAATGGGCGTAGTCGGTGCAGTAAAGTTAGTAGGTGCGGTTGCGTTAGCAGGGGGTACAGAATTCGCTATGCTATCGTATTGAACGAACCCACTGGTGGTTTTTAAGGCTGTGACATCAACACTAACGATGTTGGTGCATTTGGATGCAGAATGCGCATTAGCATTATTCCATTGCACGTTGATGACTCCGCTGTAGGCCAGCGAAGGAGTGGTTGAGCAGATGCCAAAAGAATCTTTTACTTCCACTTTAATATTGGACGCGGTGGCACCTAAACTGCCATTGGCAACTAAACCCAAGGAGTTGATTAAGATTAATTGACCATACGTGGGGGGTGATGCATAGACAGAGCCATTTAGACCCAACCATAGAAACAGGGATAGACCTACAAAAGATGCGGTTATTGTTGCTTGTTTTTCGAATTGAAAATCCATAATTAATCCTCTTCTTCTATAGTTAATTAAGTAGGCAGTTAATACTTTATTAAACAGAAAAAATTTATCCAAGCTCTCTATCATTACATACAGTGAATCACTTTACAAACTTCGAAGACCACCACGTCTACTTTCCGCGCGGAAACCAGCTCCGATCTCAATCATAGATCGCCTGGATACCGTGCATAAGCACGGTAAGTAGGGAGAAAGACTAAGATTGTTCGACTAATTTTTTCACGCTAGCAAGGAAAGTAGGGCCGGGATCAGTTTTATCGGTTTGATAGTTTGGATCTTTTTCTAACCAGAGCGGAGTTTTTTTATAGTTTAGATAATCGTTATGGCCAATCACGTCAGTAATTTCGGGGTATTTTTTCTTAAGATAGCAAACCAAAAAAGCATTGGCTCGTACTTGTGCCTTGGTTAGATCATTTTTACTATCCACACCGCCGATATTTTCTATGCCTATCGCATTATGGTTTAAACCAATCACATGTCGGGCCATCCAGTTATCGGGCATTAACTGATAGATACTACCGTCGCGGTCAACTAAATAATGGCTGGAGACATTTAAATCACCCGGCAGCTCGCTGCGTCGGGGAGAGTTTTGTGGCAGTACCGATGGATTAAAAATACGAAAAGTCGTCTTAAGTGAGTCAATGCAGGTCCAATGCAAAACTATCATCTTAGGTTCGATGTCTATTGATTTAGAGTGAATCCCGTAATGGGTAGCTTGGTAATCCTGTGTTAGAGCAATACGTTCCTTATCAAACACTATAGGTTTTTGGTGAATCACTTGCGGATCATTGCAAGAGAATGCAAACCCAAGGGTGCTAAAAAAGTAAGTTAAGCAGATAATAATTTTCATGGTTCGCAGTGTAACATAAGAAATAATTTGTAAAAACAATGGGGTTAAACAAAATTATAGATTGGCATTTTTTTACTAGAATGCTGTTAATTACAAAAAAATTGGTGATTATTTATCAAGTCATTTATTATAGTACTACTATAAATTGCAGAGTGGAGAAGGCCGAATGAAAAAGTATTTCCTACTAGTGATACTAGCTATACTACACGGACAAAGTTATGCGGATCCTTTTACGCTTGAAAGCTCTGCTTTTAAAATGAACTCGTTAATTCCAACCCAATATACCTGTAATGGTGCAGATCAGTCGCCGCCATTAAGTTGGTCCAATATCCCAACTAAAACGCAATCCTTTGCTTTAGTGGTTGAGGATCCAAATGCACCTGGTGGTGTGTGGACGCATTGGCTAGTGTTTAATATTCCACTTGATGTTGTTGGTTTCGATGCAGGTAGTGCAATGCCAAAAGGGGCTATAAGCGCTAAAAACAGTTGGAATACCATAGGGTATAAAGGGCCTTGCCCACCTATAGGAATGCATAATTATAGTTTTAAAATTTTTGCATTAGACACTGTTCTTAATGTGGCCGAAGGCGCTCAGAAAGACAAAATTCTAGACGCAATGACTGGACATGTTCTTGGTAGTGCGGAATTAGTTGGTTTGTATCAGAAAATATAAATACCTAGTAATTAGTTGTTGTGAGGATCCAAAACATAATGTTGTACTTTAAATCTATGAAATCACCTGTAGGTGAATTGAAATTAGTAGCAAATGAAACAAGTTTAACCGCAATACTGTGGGAACAAGATAAACCAAATCGTGTTCCTTTGGATGTATTGCACGAGGGAATAAATCATCCTGTCCTTCTAGAAGCCACCAGACAATTACAAGAGTATTTTGCCGGTAAATTAAAAAAATTTACCGTGCCACTTTCCTTTGTCGGCACAGTATTTCAACAAAAAGTGTGGCAGGCTTTAACCACCATACCCTTTGGTGAAACCCGTAGTTACGGACAAATAGCCAAGCAGATTGGCCATGATAAAGCTGTGCGTGCGGTAGGGGCTGCCAATGGAAAAAACCCAATTTCAATTATTGTTCCCTGCCATCGAGTAATAGGTGCCAATGGCACTTTGACAGGTTTTGCTGGTGGACTAGACGTTAAGGCTTTTTTACTTGAAAATGAGTCCAGCACTTTTTCTAGTTAGACTTTTCGGCCAAATTGAGGATGTAATGACAAAATCTCATCGTACGTGGACTGATATCTTGGGTGATGAAAAAGCACAGCCCTATTTTAAATCCATCTTGCAATTTCTCTCCGAAGAAAAAGCTGCCGGTAAAGTGATTTACCCGGAGTCGCAAGATCTTTTTAGTGCTTTTAAGGAAACCCCCTACGAAGATGTCAAAGTAGTCATTTTAGGACAAGATCCCTATCACGGCCCTGGCCAGGCACATGGGCTTTCTTTTTCGGTACAACCAGGAGTTAAACCCCCTCCGTCATTAAAGAATATATTTAAAGAATTAGAAACCGACTTGGCGATGCCAATCCCCAATCATGGTTGTTTAAAAAAATGGGCCAATCAAGGCGTACTGTTGCTAAATACATCATTAAGTGTTGAGCAGAACCAACCTCAATCGCATGCGAAAATAGGATGGACTACTTTTACTGACACAGTAATAAGCAAATTAAACGAGCATGAACAACCCCTAGTTTTTTTATTGTGGGGTGCACACGCAAAAAATAAACAAAGTTTAATTGATGGCACAAAACATTTAGTCTTAACTGCTGCACATCCCTCTCCCTTTTCTGTTCATCAAGGATTTTTTGGTTGCCAGCATTTTTCAAAAGCGAATGCTTTTTTATCCACTAAGGGTCGTTCTCCAATTGATTGGACCTTATAAGAAAGATTTACGCAAAAAAAACGCGGCCTAAGCCGCGTTGGGACATTACAAGACTGCTTATGCAGTGAAGTAAGAAGTAGCAGCATTATAAGCATCGCCAGCAGCGTTGTAAGCTTCGCCAACTCTTTGTTTGAAGAATGATAAATAAGTAGTAGGTACTGGAGCTTGTGTTTCAGCAGTATCGTTTACTAACTCATCTTCATCTTCATCTTCATCAGATAGGTCATCAGATAGGTCATCAGCAGTCATTTGAGCAACTGGAGCATTTTGAAGAGCATCAGCAGCATTTGATGTTGCAGGAGCATCAGTTTTAGCTACTTCAGTAGTTTGAACTGGCTTAACTGCTTTAGGAGTATTAATCCAATTCACTAATCCAGTAATTAATGCAGAACTAATAGCAAAGAAAGCAAAGCTTGCAGCAAAGGCAGCACCAGCGACAGCTAGCATAGAAAAACCAAACGCTAGAGCAGGGAAATAAGTTACGGCAAGTATTGCGCCACCAGTAACTAAGAAGGGAGCAGTTACTGTAACAGCAATTGCTGCTTTGTTATTACTAAAAAACGACATAATTTTAACTCCAAGTGATTTAATTTCGAACGGAATTATACCATGTTAAACAATAAAAGTGTCTATTTTTTGCCCTGTATTTGTAACAATACAGTAAAGTTATGGTGTTTTTTTACGTTTTTTTGTTTTCCAGGAGGGCAAAAAGGTTTTATTTCGGGCAATTAATATAACGCATGGAATAAGAAATAAAAAACGCGGCCTAGGCCGCGTTTTTTTATTTCTCAAATACTTCTTATTTAGCAGAAGGAGAGAAAGTTGAAGCAACAGCACTGTATAGATCAGTAGCTTTCTGACTGAAGAAAGACATGCAAGTTCTAGCTGAAGTTTGTGATTCAGCAGTGTCGCGTGGCAAGTTAACTTCAAGAGCTGATGGATCGTTAGCTACAGTAGATGAAGTATCTTTAGCTGCAGTAGCTGAAGTGTCTTTTTCTTTAGTTGCAGCAGGTGCACTAGAAAGAGCATCAGCAGCATTTGAAGTTGCAGGAGCTTTGTTAGCTTCAGGAGTGTTTTCAATTGCTGCAGGTTTAGCAGCTGCTTTTGAACCTTTTGACCAATTAACAAGACCAGTAATGATTGCAGAGCCAATTGCGAATAAAGCAAAGGTCGCAGCAAAAGCAGCACCAGCGACAGCTAGCATAGAAAAACCGAATGCTAAAGCTGGGAAATAAGTTACAGCAGCTACAGCACCACCAGCAACAACGAAAGGAGCAGTTGCAGTTACAGCAATCGCTGCTTTGTTATTACTGATGAAACGACCAATACTATTTAAAAATGACATAATTTTAACTCCAAGTGGTTTGTTTTCGTGCGGGAGTGTATCATGAAATTTATCCTCTGTGCACAATTGATGGGCTTTATTTGTAACAGATTTGTAAGTGGAGATTAATATATAAACTTAACGATTTTTTACAAACCAATTGTGGCTGAAAATGGTCTAAAATCACTGTAATTTCAAGCCATATCCCCTAAATTATTCTTGTAATGCGACTAAAAACCTGCGATTATATGCCCACCATTTTGGCCTTGCATTGATTGTTTTGATCAAAAGTTGGTAAATCAGTTAAATTGGTCGTTTCGACTGTTCAATGACGTTGGCCATCACTTTTAACTTCTCTTGGAGATACTCATGAAAAAAATAGTTCTATCTATAGGTCTTGGCCTCTCGCTTGCCGGCGCAGCATTTGCGGCCGATGATAATACACTTGAGCAATTGAACGCAGAAGTTGTCAACATTCTTGCACCTTACCAAAACCAAGCGACCTCAGCAAAGCTAACTTTTGGTGCGGTTGAAACGGACAGTGAACGAGCAGTTAAAGTGTCTCTTAACGGTTTATTCAATAAAATTGGACCATTAAATCATTTTAATCTTAAACTGGATAACCTCAGTTATAACTATGGTGATGGCACTAAACCTACTACAGTATTTAAAGGTTCAGTCGATCTTGATTTTACCAAACTTATTCCACAGGATCAGATTAACAAGATGATTCCTTTGGCTGCAGAAATGGTCGAACAATTTGCAAAATCCTACTCGGCAGAAGATTACGAAGATGCTGCATCTGTACATGGGGTGGTCACTTCAACCACTGTAGATGGAAGAGGAAATTATACCGGTCTTTCAGCATTCCTTTCTGCAAAAATCGATTTAGCTAAATTACCTGAAAGAACACCAAAAGATTCAGTGATTGCAACTGAAGTGGTTGTTTCTTTGGATATCAATTTGAAGACTGGTGTGAAAGTAGACGGCTATATAGTTAGCAATCCAGCCTACTACGGATTTAAACAAGACGAAGTTGGTTTGAAAGAGCTATTAGATAAACTGCTGGCTCGCGATGAAGACGCAATGGCATCTATTCAAAGTTATGCCGAAGAAATTAATCGTGATGCTGAGTATGTTGTTAATGGTCCACAAATAAAAGCTAAAACTGCTAAATAGTTATCCTTGATGAACCCCTACACCAAGCCCCTACTTTCCGCGCTTTATGCGCGGAATCCAGCTCCGATCTCCATCATAGATTGCCTGGATACCGTGCATAAAGCATGGTAGGTAGGTATATTTCCTAACCCGCGAGGGGTTCTTCTTGTCACCTCAAATGAAACATGTAATTATGCATTTTTTTGGGGTGCACATTAATGAAAAAAATCAATCTGTTCAAACCCTGTATATACCCATTGCTATGGCTAACATTAACCTGCCAAGCTCTTGCAATTTCTGCTCACAATGTATTAGTAAGCTATACTGTGCTAGGAGACTTCTCTCGAGAAACTGGTCAACAAGTTTTAAACAAAACACCTGGATTAGATAGTCTACAATCCCATTTCGATCTGCAACTCTACAAAATTAATTATAAAACTCAGGCTCCTGATGGCAGTTTGACTCTAGCTTCTGGTTTGGTTGCGATGCCCCAAAACCCTGTTAATCCGGTTGCAATAGTGAGTTACCAACACGGAACACGATTCGAACGCAACGATGTACCTTCTAGAAACAATGAAAAAAACTACATCTACTTAGCCGCCTATGGTAATAGTGCAGGTTACATGACAGTGATGCCTGATTATCTGGGCTTAGGGGATAATGAGTTACCAATTCATCCCTATGTGCAGGCAGATACTCTCGCTCAGAGCAGTATCGATATGCTCTTTGCTGCGAAGGAATTAAGTCATGTTCTTAATTATCCACTTAGTGATAAATTATACCTAGCAGGTTATTCAGAGGGTGGGTTTTCAACGGTGGTCATGTTTGAAAAACTTGCAAAAGATTACCCTGATATATCCATCACCGCCGTCGCACCGGGTTCAGCACCTTTTGGACTTAAAGAAACAATGACCTTTGTCATGCTCGATCCTGGTCCTAGGGCCACAGCCTATTTAGCTTATTTCTTTTATTCCTTACAACACTACTTAGGTTACTGGTCAGGTTATGATGAGATTTTTGCGCCACCTTACAACCAACTTATCCCTGAGCTTATGGATGGTCAGCATACGACTCTTGAAATTCTTAAATCCCTACCCCAAAATCCGCAACTAATTTTTCAAGCCAGTTTTGCCATGGGCATTCTGGGTGAAACAGATAAAAACATGGAAGCATTGCAAAAAAACTTTAATCATTATGAATTTAAACCTACCGCCCCTTTATTATTAGTGGGTACCAAAGGGGATCATGATGTACCCTTTAGCGGTGCAGAAATGGCCTATCAATTTTTTAGAAAATACAGTGATCAAGTTTGGATTAAATCGGTAAGTGATACTTTGGATCATGTACAGGCTCACCCTTATATCCTCAAAGAGCAAATAGATTTTTTTAAGCAATATGACATGCAATAGGAGATGTACTATGAAATTTTGCACGATAGATAAAAATTCACTCAATTACCACATTGTTGAACTTAACGGTTTATACAGCTGGCAACAATGTAATGAAACTGAGAAGGGATTTATTAGCCTAAAGACAGCTAAAAACCGTGGTATAGATGTATACAAAATAACAGTCCAATTCAGTGATGAGCCTAAGCCCCAAATACGAATAGTGGCTGAAATATGGAATAGTAAATTATTAGAAACTTTGCAAAAAGAAGGTTTTAAAACCTACGATGTACCTATCGCAAAAGGTCGAGTTACCACAGGAGTGGAAACATCCTGTGAAGCTATCTGTGATTTTGATGAAACTCCAGCCAGCAAAGCAAGAGCGCTAAATTTTTTAACAACACTGGTCTATCATTCAAAAATGGATAGCATCGCTTCAAACGAAAGTGAAATTAAATCACTGATGACCATTTCAGACCAAATAGATCTGCTTGCAAAACATTATGACACTGAGTCATTAAGTGTTGGAACTCAGTGGACTAAGACTGCCAAAGAGACAAAAATTGCTCTGAAAATCCAAGACGAAAAATGGCAAGAAAGAAAGTGTGATTTAATCTACTGTGGATTTTTTGCAGCGAGCATGGTAGCTGTTGCTGGAGGGCTTGCTGCATTATCAACTGTGAGTTTAGCCATACCTTAATGAATGGCTGATAAAACAACGGGTTTTTCCCCTTCACTGGTTCGCGAGTGAAGGGAACCTAGTTTAACATTAGATCCAAATTGGGACGCTTCAATAAGTAAGCTACTTTTTCACTCACCATCTCATCAAACGCCTTAATTGACTCAGTCCGCTTTGTACGTGATAGAAGATAGCCGACAAAACCTTGCGAGGTGCTAAGTAGTTTGTATTCCTCGCTTTGTTTGATTGTTTTAATGCGGTAATCCAAGACATCTAAACTAAGGCATCCATCAATTTGGTCTTTAAGATTACCTAGAATAGCTCCTTTCAACTTATCCCCTTTGTACCGAGAGAGTTCATTTAGAAGATCGGATTTCTTACTAACCTCATAGGAGCATTTGGCTTCATTCCAAAAATGGTATCTACGTGGATTATTAACATAACCATAATAACCATCAATAGCATTAAGTAAAAATTTACTGCTAGAGCAAGTTTGCTTGGCCTGTTTGCGTTGTTTTTTTCTTTTGGCATCAGCTTCTTTAATCTGGGCATGATGTAAGGCATCGATCGCTTGTTGATAAAATGCATCAAGTCGAAGGTTAGTTTTATAAGAGTAGGTGATTTGATCCACTCGAGTAGTTGCAGGAATAGCAGTAACTCGTGGCTCACTATCAAAGGAGGCAATATGATTTAAGTTATCATCTAGATACACAAAATGTTTGTTTCTTAATTCTTTATTTTCTTTTAAAAATTTTCTAAAGCGACGGATTTTTTTAACATGTTGTATTTCTGTTATGCTCAAATCAGGAAAATGATGTTGGGTATTGTGCGGAGCAATAAAGATGCAGTTGTTTACCTTTTTTTGGGCTGATGGCGAAAGATTTAAATTCCTTAAGAGAATATTTTTGCTCCTTTCCTCATCCCACAAACCCGCAGTTAAAATGATAAGGCCATCCATACAACTGGTTTCTAATAGTTCAGTCAATTTATGGGGATTAATAAGGTACAAGTCTTGAAGGGGGAGTTTAAATCTATCATCGAACTTTCCTTTTAACACTGAAGCTTGATAATGATGAGTTTTCGTATCTAAAAATTTTAGCTCGTTTTGAAGGGCATAGACCGTGAGGTCAAGGTCCAAGATTAGAAATGGCATCAAAAATACTATAGTGTTTTTAATTAGGTCATTATAGCGAAGTATTCAATAATGACCAACAAGATAACAGTACTATTCAGTTTCTAACCTTGGTCATGCATCAATACATTGATGCACGGTATTGGTCTTGAGCTTGATTCGAGTTATCACTGCTAAACAGTTTAAAGAAACCGTTAGAGAGATTTCGGAAAAATCCCATCGTAGACGAGCCTTCGATATGATCTTGGGCGAGTTTAGCGCTATCAGCAACGTCATTTAAGACTAATGCCAATTTTCTATCTTCATCAAAGAACAGTGATGTAAAGACCTCATTCACATTATGGGCAATTTCATCTGCAACATTATCCATCACTATTTCTGACAAGATATGTGCAAAAAGTAAGGTTGCTGGGACAGTTACCAGTAACATGATAGGGTTTAAAAGCACTAGCGTTAAGGCAATCGCCATTGATAACAGTGCAATTTCAGCGATTATCATATAATGGTAAGCGACCATGATTGCTATCATAGATTGTATAAACAATATGGGAATTAATATCGGTAGCAAAATTAAAGAAATGATGCTTTTAGCGAGATTAATATTCATTGTATCAACGCTAGCTGCTTTACGTAAGGCTATGATTTGATTATTTAAATTTCTAAAATCTTTTTTTGATACTGCATCGAGAATATCAAAAGCGTGTTCGATAGATGGTAAATCAGGGTATTCGTCTTCTAAAACGCGTAAACTGTTAATTTTGTTGATTAAAAGCATTTTGAAACTTTCATCACCGGCGTAATTTACTCTAGCCTGGTTTACTAATCGGTCGTATTGATTATCCAGTTCTCTGCTGCCAAAAAAATCAAACATATTAGCTCTCTTATAAGATGTTGAATTAAAGATGGCATAGTATAACATCTGAACATTAAGGCAAAATTAATAGGATTGGTGTTTCAGGGCAAAAGCATCTAAATTGCACCTACGTACCGTGCTTTATGCACGGTATCCAGGGATCTTTGATTGAGATCGGAGCTAGATTCCGCGCATAAAGCGCGGAACGTAGGGGTACGCGGGCGAACGTAGGGGTACGCGGGCGAACGTAGGGGTGAGCAGCGGGCAAATTGACGGTTCTTCTTAGTTGCTATGCTCGCAATTTAGCAATCCTTGAAGGTCATTTAAGGCTACTTTATCCTGAATAACGTTCAAGGTTACCCAGGCAGCGATGATTTTGTTATAGGTTAATATGCGTTTTAAAAATTGCTTTTCTTTTTCAGAGTTTGCAATCTCATCTTGTAAAACTTGCTGTTTTTTATCCAAACTTTGAAAGTAATTGACTGCATTTACCAGAGTTTGGTTCTCTGTTTTTTGTGCCCATTTGATAATTGAAGCATTACGATTTTTGCGATAATTGATCAAATCAGGGTCATTATTCTTTTCAGAGAGGTACTGTAAATAATACATATCAAATTGATAGGGATGTTTATACAAACCTTTTCTTACTATGGGTTGGTACAACTCTTTTTCGAAAAGGTATTCTTTAGGTGAGAGGAATTCAACTTGATGATCATTTATCGCAACATCCCAGGCTGGCATAATCAACTTTAGATACAGAGCCATCATCCCTTCCCAAGTGAGATCTAAGGCTGCACCTTGTTGTTGAATTTGTTGTTCTAACACAGTAATCTCATCGGCCTGTTTAGTTAAGCTTAATTGTGCAAAGGCCTTAGCACTGGGTAATAATTTAATAATATTTTGTTCTGAAGCATGCGCAAGTTCAGAGAAATTTTGCAAATCAAGATCTTTGATTTTGGCAGCATATTGCAGGTAATCAGAATAAATTTTTACGACTTTTGCGGTGGGGTAATTTGCAACGCGCGATTTGAATTGATTGCCCATTAACAAATCAGCCCACTGTAATAAATAATAATCGGAAGTGGATAAAGGGACATCCACTGTCATGTCTTCTAACACTGCTTTTTGATGGGCAGAAAAAAGTGTTGCTTCGGGCTCTCGAAGCTTTTCTCCACTCAAAATGCTTTTCCCGGTAAACCACTCTGTGAAGGAGCGTTCGTAACCTTGGTAAGAGGCTCCATTGGCATCGGCTGTACAGCCACTGGCGTAATGATCAGCTGGAGCCGCAGTGAAACCACAAATTTTGGGATTGGCTGTTGGATATCCTTTTTGAGACATTACTGACAACTGATGAAAACCACCTGAGAAACATTGTGACATCTGGAAGACTATTTGTTTTGCCGGTAGATTTATTAATAGGGCTGCCAGTTCATTTTTTGAAAGGCAGGCATTATAAAAGTCTTCTGCATTACTAAAATTATTAATAAAAGGTTTTTTATAATTCCAAAGGTCAATGCAATTATTTCCCATTGGAGCGCTTTTATCTTCTAAAAAGGCATAGGGCATACCGTGATCACTCACGAACAATAAGAGTGTTTCCGTGGAAGTCATAGTTTGGATGCGTGGTGACATAAAATAGGCAATCACGTTGGTTTTAGTAGCGGCTTGATTGTTGGGGATTATGCCAGTCAACATTAGATCGGTTTTGTCATGTATATTTTCTTTAGTGTTGATTACCTTATGGACATCTAATGGTTGCGGTTGAGAAGTGGAATTATTACCTGCACCAAAATAAAGGCTGACCACTTTATCACCATAACGATCTACTAAATTTTCATACAATGTCTTTGTTTGCAAATATTGCGAATAATGATTGAGCCCAGGATCATCACCACCAGAGAGGACTAACACTTGATTGTTAGCTTGTGCATTAATTGCAAAAACTAAAAGCGTGGATATTATTAATTTTTTCATGGAGTGATTTGGTAATGTCCGTTCTTTAGTTATAACCTTATTTTTTTCCAAAGCCAACCGAAGAAGGAGTTTTTCCCACGAAAAGAGTAGGGTCTGTTGACATTTCGGACCTCTACGTCCCGCGGCTTGTCCGCGGGATCCAGTTCGTTCTTGATGTATGCAGTATGTTCGTACCTTACACTAGATTTCTGGATCCCGCGGTCAAGCCGCGGGA